>ENA-OYAL01000760-OYAL01000760.1-human-gut-metagenome-genome-assembly--contig:-NODE-760-length-13593-cov-4.618925_pt1 | contig 13593 bp, 8 predicted proteins | sample MGYA00244516_ERZ652817 | MGnify/ENA primary metagenome ERZ652817 (study PRJEB26926, sample SAMN06164692) | human gut metagenome | biome: ENVO:00009003; feature: ENVO:2100002; material: ENVO:00002003...
GTCGGCAGCGTCAGATGTGTATAAGAGACAGTGATATTTCAGGCGATACATAGGCGGAAATTTATCCCCCGGGAGCCGCCCGTACCCGGGCAGGGGATCCCTGCCCGGATGATGCGGCACCGCACGGGGCGGTTCAAAAATCAGAACTCGGCGACGGTAAGCGGGCTTTCGAGGTAGCACTGGATGGTCTGGCGCTTGTCCTGGTTCTTGTCGTCGTCGTTCCAGTAGTACTGGAAATCGAAGAAGACGGTTCCGGTCTCCATGTCGAAGTAGCTGCCGTAATCCATGGTCTGCGCTACCTGCTGCGCCTCGTTGTAACCGCTGGTCACCTTCGAGAAGGCATGTACGACGCGCTTGTTCGGATCGCCGCCATAGACCTCGTCCCAGGCAACATACCAATGGTAACCGGTCGACCAACTGTAATAGCAGTTCACATAGGGATAAGCCTTCCCGTCGACCGCCGTGTCGCTGGGTTTGGTGGTAGCCTTCATCCAGTTGCTGTTGCTCCAGCCGGACGTGGCGGTTTTCTGCAAATCGTCGCTGGAATTGCGGTTGCTCCACGAACCGTAGAGCGTACGCTTCAGACGGACGTACACGACCTCGTCGCTCATTATGACGCTGCCCTGCGGCAGTTTGGACTCATCCAGTACGAACGGCAGGACGTACTCCTTGCCGTCGTCGAAGGCGATGCCGGCCATGTCCACACTCACCGTGGCCGTAGCCCTGACCGTCCCGGCCGTCATCGCGGCATTCGTGACGGTGACCCTGGAGGCGTCGAGCGCTTCGTATGCCTTGCCTTTCGAAGCGTTGTAGTCGGCGACCTTCGAGGGATCGTAGGTGAACTCCACGGGCACGTCGTCGGCCAGCGCACCGTTCAGCGCCACGTCGAGGCTGATCGGATGGGCAAGGCGCGTGGCAGCCTCGTAGCGGTCGGTATTGTTCACCGTGAACTGGATCTCCTGGATGGTGACCTTCACGTAATACATATTGTCCTGCGTGACCGTATAGTCGTTGGCGGCCAGCTTCAGGGGCAGCAGATAGACATGGTCGGGGTCGAGTGCCGAAGCGTCGACCGTGATGCCGTAGAGCAGCGTGAGTGCCTCGGCATCGAACGTCCCGGCATCTACCGAATAGCAATCCGCGGGCAGCAGCAGGCAGTCGGCCTGGTTGGCCGCGTTATAGGCGTCGACCATCTCCTGCGTGGCGGCGAAGGCCAGCTTCGAGGTTTGAAGCGTCGTGAAATTGGCGCGGCACGAAAGTTCCAGCCTGCGCGGCACGGGCACGCCCGAAATGAATGTCAGCTCCACCGGGTCGACCGGGGCATCCACCGTGACGGTGGGCTCGCTGAACGAGAACCGCACGAGGGCGCTCAGGGACTGCGAGGCCGAATTGACCGTTGTCCGGGGGACACAGGCGAAAGGTATCACGAAGTTCTCGGCCCGCCGGGGCGAGCCGGCCGCAGCCACGATCGCCTGGGGTTTGAACTGGATCGAGAAGGTCGCCGTCTTGGCCTTCTCGGCGAAGGCGACGGACGTCACGCCGATCGTATAGCCCGAGGCCGGCATCGGCTCGAGCGAAGCGCCGTTGAGCTCGTTATATTCGTCGATCAGCGCCTCGTCGACGACGATGTCGAACTCGGCGGCCCGGCTCAGCCCCTCGGTACGGGCGAGCGTGACGGTATAGGCGTCATTCTGGTAGATGGAAACCGTCGGGACGGTCGTCATGCCCGAATCCTCGAGCGCTACGTCGGGCTGCACGACGATGGGGTCGTATTCCACGTCGCAGCCGGTGAAAGGCAGCGCCAGGGCCGCGAGCGCCAGTATCTTAAAAAACTGTTTCATAGCGAATTTTCCATTTTTAAGTTTAACATGTGTCCGGCTGCGGCCATCAATAGTAGGGCGCCTGCACCAGCTGCGTGTTGAGCATGACCTCCGACGACTTGATGGGCAGGAAGTAGTGCTGGATGTCGAAGCGCTTGTTGGCCACCTTGGTCAGGGTGAAGAACGCCGGGTCGGTGGCACCCGTACCGCGCGACATGTCCAGCCCGTATTCGTCGTGGTTGAACTCGCCGTCGGGGCCATGGGCCGTGAACCAGCGGCGCACGTCGAAATAGCGGTTGCACTCCCACGCCAGCTCGATCTTGCGCTCATGGCGGATCATCTCGCGCATCTCGTCCTGCGAATAGCTGCCCTCGTAGGCCGGGATGCCGGCACGGGTGCGGATTTCGTTGAGGTAATAGAGCGCTTCGTCCTGCCGGGAGGTGCCGTAGTACTCGTTCAGGGCCTCGGCGTAATTGAGGTAGACCTCACCCAGGCGGATGATGGGGAAAGGCACGTTGAGCATACGCGTCGCCTCGCTGGTCTGCTTGTTGCTGCGGTAATCCAGCGGGAGGTTCTTGCGCACGGAGAATCCCGAGGTGTTCTTGTCGCCCGGGGTGCTGCCGTTGCCGCTCAGCCCCGAGTACCAGAAATCGACCACGCCGTAACCGTCGGCATCCTGGTAGCTGTCGGTCTTGTTCTCATAGGCGTACGACAGGCGCTGGTTGGGGAAGTGAACCGAGGCATAGAACCGCGGCTCGCGGTCGACGAACATCCAGAACGTATTGGCGATGGTGCCGTTGCCGGCTTCGGCCGAGAACTTCTTGGAGGCGAACCACTCTTCGAGCGGGCGGCTCGGGCTGCCGTCGGCCATGAAGAAATCGTTGATCATGCCGATGGCCAGCGAATAGCGGCCGTTCCAGCCGTACCAGCGCGCCGGCAGGGCGCACATGCCGTACCACTGCACCGAGTTGGGGTGCCCCCAGATGATCTCAGTATTCTTGCCGGCGCCCCAGGTGGTCGTCACGGCGCGGAGGTTATCCACGATCTCATCGAACGTAGCGTCTGCGGCCGGTTTGAGCAACTGGTATTCGGTCATGTCGATGACCGTCTTGGCGGCATCGGCGGCATCCTTCCACAGCTCCTTGTCATAGGTCTGGGGCATGAGCACCGTGCCGTCGTGATTCGTCCAGTTCTTGTAGGCCGAATTGCCGTTGAAGAGCGGGCTGGCGACCATCAGCAGCATGCGCGACTGGATGGCCCGGGCGGCACCGATGGTGGGGAGCCCCAGCGTGAATTTCTCGTCGCGGGCGGCGGGCATGCCGTTTTCACAGGCCCAGTCGATCTCGCCGTTGATCCAGCGGACGCATTCGCCGAGCGTGTTGCGCGCCTGCGAAGCCCCGATCTGGTCGGCCGAACGGCTGGTCTCCACGATGGGGATCGGGCCGTAGAGGCGCAGCAGCAGGTAGTGGTAATAGGCACGCATGAAGCGGGCTTCGGCACGCATCGTGCGGCGGTCGATCTCGCCCAGTTCGGCGCACTTGTCCACGTTTTCGAGGAACAGGTTGCAGTGGCGGATGGCCTGGTAGTAACGCACGAAGAAATAGAGGTTGTAGGAACCCGTGTAACCGTAGTAGTTGTCGGGGCTCATCTTCCCCTCGGCGATATTGCGCACGTGCGATTCGAGAATGTAGGCCGATTCGTCGGTGCACCAGAAATAGGGAATCTGGCCGCTGTAATGCATCTCCTGCACCATGAAATCGTCGCTGTAAATGCGGTTGTACCACTTGGTGGTCTCGATCTTGGACGAGAAGATCTTGTCCATCGAGTTCAGGTCTTCGGGATCCTGATCCAGATAGTTGGCGCAGCCGGTAAACAAAAGGAGCGACGCGAGCATTAAATATACGATATTCTTTTTCATTCTTTAGGCTGTATTAGAAGGTTAAATTCACACCGACGAAAACCTGGCGCTGCATGGGATAGGCATCGGCACCCGTCTCGGGATCCCAGTAGTCGGAGATAAATTTGCTGACCGTAAACAGGTTCACACCCGTGGCATAGATGCGCAGCGAGCTGCACCGGAGCTTGCTGGCCCAGGCCGAGGGCAGCGTATAGCCGATCTCGACATTCTTCAGGCGCAGGTAGCCGCTGTCGCGCTGCCACCAGGTCGAAGTCTTGTAGTTGTTGGCATCGGCGCCGTAGGAGAGGCGGGGCGAGAAGGCATGGGGGTCGGGGTTGTCCACCGTCCAGCGATCCTTGAACATGGTCATCACGTTACCCATGAACTTCGGGCCGCGGTCTGCCTGGAACGGGTAGAAATACCAGCCGCCGCTCAGGTAGGAGGAACGGTTGGTTCCGCCCTGGAAGAGGAACGAGAAGTCGAAGCCCTTGTAGTTGAGCGACGCACCGAAACCGTAGACGATCTCCGGCATCGCGGGGTTGCCGATCCACGTCATGTCGGCCTCGGTGATCTTGCCGTCGTCGTTGAGGTCTTCGTAGCGGATGTCGCCGGCACGCAGCTGCTGCTTGTCCAGGCCGAACTGCGTATAGTAGTCGGGCATGTTGTCCAGCTCCTCCTGCGAGAAGAGGTGCATGGCACGGTAGCCCATGGTCAGTCCGTAACGCACGCCGCGCTGATCCTGCCACGGATAGGCATAGTACTTGCCGTCGTCGATCACCTTGTTGCGGGCAAAGGTGAAGTTTCCGCGGACGGAGACGGTGAGGTCTTTGCTGAAACGCTTGACGTATTCGGCCGAAACCTCGAAGCCGCGGTTCTCCATCAGACCCATGTTGGCGTAGTTGGTATAATCCTTGGGAAGCCCCGAAATCTCCGAGAACTGGGGTGCGAGGAAGATGTTTTCACGCCGCTCGTAGAAGAAGTCGGCATTGATTTTCAATTCGTTGAAAAACCCGGTTTCGATACCGACGTTGTATTTGGTCGACACCTCCCACGTCACGTCCTGATTGGCCATGCGACCTTCGCCGATACCGCCGGCTCCTTGGTCGAAGTTGACGCCGAGGTTGCCGTAACCGTTGGCACCGCTGTTGATCGTAGCCAGGTAGATGAAACGCGTACTGGGGATCTGGTCGTTGCCGACCTGCCCGACCGACGCACGGATCTTGAACCACGTCAGCACCTCGCTGTTGCGCAGGAAGCTCTCCTCGGAGGCCACCCAGCCGATAGCCACGGCGGGGAATACGCCCATGCGCTTGCCCTTGGCGAAGTTCTCCGAACCGTTGAAACCGATGTTGGCCTCGATCAGGTAACGCTTGTCGTAGGCATAGGTAAGACGGCCGGCAAGGCCGAGCGAACGGTTGGGCAGCGACTTGAGGTAATCGCTCGTAGCCTCCTGCAACCGGTAATCCTTGGCGAAGCCGAGCAGCAGGCCGCCGACCTCGTGCTTTTCGCCGAACGTCCGGCTGTAATTGATCGCCGCCTCGACGTACTGCGTACGGGAACCGTTGCCGGACTGTTTGTAATTCAGGTACTCCTGTTTCTGGTCGGCCTGCCACTCGGTGCGGATCAGTTCGCCGTCCTGGTCGCGGCCCGTGGCCTCGAAGAAGTTGATGTTGCGCGCACGCTCCTCCACCGAATAATTCACGGCGTCGTAGGCGTAGCTCACCTTGGCCGAAAGGCCCGGGGTGATGAACGAGAAATCCTGGTTGATCGTCAGGTTGGCGCGAAGCGTATTGCCGGTGGTCTTCTTCCAACCGCGCTGCGTGAGCATGTTATAGGGGTTGTTCAGGCCGTCGCGGCCGGCCAGTTCGCCGTCCTTGAAGCGGACGGGGAAAGCGTTCGGCGCCGCGTTGATGATGTCGCGGTAGATGGCAGCCGATCCCTCGACGGGCTCCATGTTCTCGGTCACGTTGCCCTGCACGCCCAGGTTCACCACCGTGGTCTTGGTGATGTCCATGTCGACGTTGGAGCGGAAGTTATAGCGTTTGTAGTTGACATTCTCGCCGTAACGGCCGATCTTGTCGCTCACCCACGAATATTTGCCGGGTTTGACGGCATACTGCCCCTCCTGGTTGTAGAAGGAGAGGGCCGTGAAGTAGCGGGCGAACTTGCCGCCGCCCGAGATGTTGGCGCTCACCTTCTCCGAAAGAGACACCTTTTTCATAAGGAGCTTCTGCCAGTCGACATCGGGATAGACCTCGGGGTCGGTCTGCATGCGCATGGCCTTGATCTCGTCGGCGCCGTATTTCAGTGCCGCCGAGGCATTCACGGCATCCACCGCCTCGTTGAACATTTCGGAGCGGGTAGCGGCGTCGACGAACGACAGGCGTTTGCTGGCGAACGAGAAACCCTGCTCGTAACGCAGGTCGATCCGGGCCGGGCCGTCGAAACCGCGGCGCGTGTTGACAAGGATAACGCCGTTGGCACCGCGTACGCCGTATACGGCCGTGGCGCTGGCGTCTTTCAGGACGCTGAACGACTCGATCTCCAGCGGGTCGACGTCGTTGAGAGGACGCTCGATACCGTCGACCAGGATCAGCGGATCGGGACTGCCCGTAAAGGTGGCGATACCGCGGATCCAGAACTGGGCGTCGTCCTTGCCGGGCTCGCCCGAGGTTTGCAACGCGACCACACCCGCCAGGTTACCGGCCAGCGTCTGGCTCAGCGACCGCACGGGGACGCGCAGCTCCTCGGGCCGGATCGTGGAGATGGCCCCCACGACCGATTCGCGTTTCTGGGTACCGTAGCCCACGGAGACGATTTCGACGCTCTCCATGCCGATGGCCTCGGGCTTGAGCGTGATCGTCACCGACCCGGCACCCTTCGACGCCACCTGTTGCGCCTCGTAGCCGACATACGATACCACGAGCGTGACGTTGCGGCCCGTATTCTTCAGGTTGAAGGTGCCGTCGACATTGGTCGCCGTGGCGATCGTGGTGCCTTTGACCATGACCGTCGCACCGATGACCGGCGCACCGGTCTCATCGAGCACACGTCCGGAGATGCCGGTGGCCTGCGCCCACAGCAACGACGCAGAGAACACGGCTGTCACAAGTAATAGTGCTTTCCGGGAAAAACGGTTAGTAGAAAAACTCATACACACTAATTTTAAGGTTAAAAAATAGGTTCGGTGGGTATCCCGGGGGAGGCCCCGCAGAAGGGCTGTCCCGCTGAAAACGAATTTAGGACGGGGCATCGGGATAAAAGTCCGCAGGGCACAACCAGGGGTCTGGAGTTACGATTTTTGCCTATTATGTACGATTTTATCCCGGATTTTTTTGCCGGATTCGCACGGGGCATGGTAAAAAAGGCTGCGGAAGGCATCCCGCCCGGGCGGAAGGAGGGATAAAAAAGCCGTACGGCGGAAATTCCGCCGCGCAGATATCCCCCGACAGTAGCGTATCACGGCATTTTATCCTATATTTGCCGTATGGACGAAAAATTAGTGTTCCGGCGCGCCCGCCCCGCCGACGCGGCGCGCATCATGGAAATCATCCGGCAGGCGCAGGCGCAGATGCGGGCACTGGGAAGCCTGCAATGGCAGGACGGCTATCCGGCAGCGGCCGATATCGGACACGACATCGCTTGCGGCTACGGATGGGTCTTCGAGAAACCGGAGGCGGAAAAGAGCCCCGAAGCGCGGGGAAGCGACGGCACGGGGGCTGCGGGTTTCCGTCCGGAAACGGCTGTCGCGCGGAAAATAACGGACACGGGGGAGGCCGGCACAACGGGATCCGGCGCCGACGAAACGGCAGCGACGACGGCAGCGACGACGGAAGAGGCGACGGAAGCGACGGAAGAAACACGCAAAGCGCGGGAGATGCGGGAGACGCGGGAGGCACTGGAGACGCGGAAGACGCAGGAGACGCAGGAGGCACTGGAGACGCGGGAGATGCGGGAGACGCAGGCAGCAAAAGCGGCCGCAGCCCAAGCCCAGGGTAACGTCGTCGCCTACGGCGCGGTGGTATTCGACGGGGAACCGGCCTACGACGCCATCGAAGGGGCCTGGCTCACCGACGGGGACTATGTCGTACTGCACCGCATGGCGGTGGCCGACGGCGAGAAAGGCCGCGGGGTGGCGACGGAGTTCATGCGGCGCGTCGAAGCGATGGCGTGCGGGCGCGGCACGGGCAGTATGCGCGTCGACACCAATTTCGACAACCGTTACATGCTGCGTATGCTCGGGCGGCTGGGGTTCGTCTATTGCGGGAAGGTACGCTACCGGAGCGGCGAACGGCTGGCATTCGAGAAAACCCTCGGGACATGAGGGTATAAAACGAGGGAACCGGCCGCATGGCCGGTTCCCTCTTCAGGATGAGTGCGTCACTATGTCCTGAAACAACTCCCCGGGTGAAATATCATAATAATCACAAAGGTCAGCCAAGGTCGACAGCGTGATGTCGGAACATCCGGCTTCGATCCGGCCGACATTCAGCCCGGTATCGAAACGCACGACTTCCTGAGTCAGGTCACGCCTTCGTCTGGCTTTCGCCAGCCTGTCAGCAACCTGCCCGACAAAAAAGTCATTTCGTCGCTGCCTTTTCATAGTGCAAATTACCGCATTTATACCCTGATTTATAACTACAAATAAGTAGTTGGCAGGATGATACCGCTTCCACTGAAGTCCTGAGACGGATAATCCGCCGATTTCAGCCCGAATGCACTATAATCGCATCGTTCCGGAATATCCTGCAAACGATGACCCGGCCTTCACCCGGTTATAATGGATCATAAAAACAGGCCGTGCGAGATAACGCAGCAACCTGCCGTACCTTTCGGAATCCCCACTTCATATACAAATATACACAATAAGCGACTATTTGCTCCCTGTGAAGGGGATTCAAAATCCGGTTATTCGGCACAATACACAAAAAAAAGCGGGCTGCACCTTGCAGTCCGCCTTGCCGGCACGGCAATCCCGCCCGGGAAAGGAGGTTATTCCTCCTCCTGGTAATAGACCTTGTAGAACTTGCCCTTTTCGTCCTCGCCCTGCTCCAGCAGGTTGCGGTTGCCGTGGACATAGATATGGAAATTGCGGTCGAGCTTGATGACGCTCTTATAGGCGCGCGCCTGTTTTCGGACGGCGGAATCGGAAATGGCGAACTCATCCTCGATACGGATCTCGCGATCCTGCTCGTACTCCTGTTTGTAGCGTGTGAAGCTCTCCATGACCTCGGGCTGGCGGATCACCTTTTCGGAAAAGTCGTCGAGCGAAAAACTGTCCTGCTCCCTGAAGTATTTCATCGTCTCGTTGAGCATCTCGGCCTGGTCGGCCTTCGACACGTCGAACTCCGCGGGAAGGTGCCTGGTCACGTATTTCTTGCACATGGCCAGGATGTTGTGCGTGTTGTGATAGTTGTCCTGCCGCGGGCGGACATGCAGGAAATCGTCGATCCAGTAACGCGCTTCCGCCCGGTTGGTGTTGTCCACGACGCAGACGGCGAAGCCTTCTTCGCGCTCGGTATCGAACACGAGGCACCCCTTGTCCAGTTTGTTGACGTCGATCCCCTGGCAGGAGAAGATATGCAGCTGCCCGTCCTGTTCCCCGACATCGAGGAACGTATCGCGGGTCTCGGACTTGAAAAGCCCGACGGCATCGACCGCCTCGCCCCCGAAGCGGCAGCCGGTGAAATAGGCGACGTAAAATTCGCCGCCCTTGATCTGCGGGTGGGTACCCGCCTCGTAAAGGTGCCGGGCAAGGTTCACGGAGTTGTCGTAGAACGTCTCCCGGTCGTCGAACACCTTGCAGACGAAATTATAGACTTCGTTGCAGGCCAGGTCGGTTTCGTGGTGGAGGTTGTAGTACTCCTCGGATTTGAAACCTCCGGCGAAATAGGCGGTCAGGATCTGCATCAGGCCCGTGTCGCCGACCTGCCCGGACAATGCGGGGGAGACGAGCAGGGGCTCGTCCTTGGCCTTGTTCCCGACGATATGCACGGCCAGCGCCGCGATCCGGGTATCTTCCGTATATATCATGGTTGTGAGCGGTTATTCGTAAAACGCAGGGCAAAGGTGGCAAAATTTTCAGCCCCGGCCAAGGAATACGGCCGTTATTTCCCGTGGCAGGCAGCTTGCACTCCCGATAATTTGCCTATTTTTGCAGGACGACAAATACCTGAAACCATGGAAAACAGAATCACTTCGCTGTTCGGCATACGCTACCCCATCGTCGCGGGCGGCATGATCTGGTGCAGCGGCTGGCGGCTGGCCGCAGCCGTGAGCGAAGCAGGCGGACTGGGGCTGATCGGCTCCGGCTCGATGACCCCCGACCTGCTGCGCGAGCATATCCGCAAATGCCGCGCGGCGACCGAAAAACCGTTCGGCGTGAACGTCCCGCTGATGTACCGCTACGCAGAAGAGATCATGGGCGTCATCATGGAGGAACGCGTGCCCGCGGTATTCACCTCGGCAGGCAGCCCGAAAACCTGGACGGCTCGCCTGCACGAAGCGGGATGCAAGGTGGCGCACGTGATTTCGAGCACGAAGTTCGCCCTGAAAAGCCAGCAGGCAGGGGTCGATGCCGTGGTAGCCGAGGGCTTCGAGGCCGGCGGCCACAACGGACGCGAGGAGACGACGACGATGGTGCTCGTACCCCAGGTGCGGCAGGCCGTGGCGATACCGCTGATCGCCGCGGGCGGCATCGCCACCGGGCGCGGTATGCTGGCGGCTTTCGCACTGGGCGCCGAGGGCATCCAGATGGGAACGCGGTTCGCGCTTTCGGAAGAGAGTTCGGCCAGCGACGCATTCAAGAAACTCTGCATCGGGCTGCAGGAGGGCGACACGATGCTCGCGCTGAAGAAGCTCAGTCCGACACGCCTGATCCGCAACGGCTTCTACCGTGCGGTCGAGGAGGCGGAGAACAGGGGTGCGACGGCCGAAGAGTTACAGCAGCTGCTGGGACGCGGACGCTCGAAACGGGGCATCTTCGAAGGCGACCTGACAGACGGCGAGCTGGAAATCGGGCAGGCAGCCTCGCTGATCCGCGAGCTGCCGACGGCGGGACGGATCGTCCGCGAAACCGTTGCGGAATACGAGGCCGGACTGCAGGAACTTGTAAGGCAAGCCGGGCAGGGAGCAGCCCTTGCGACCGATGAGCAAAGGTACGCCCGGTAATCCGGTGGGTTCCCGCCGGGCCGGTTCCAGAACCGGCATCCAGACTCCGGATGCCCCGCAAGTGAGGTCGAATGAATATGGTTTATTATCGATCCAGACCTCCGGAATCGGAGCAGCCAAGGATGGAAATGGCAAGCCCCCGGCAATATTTTCAATCAGCCCCTGTCCGACAGGACTCGGCAGGCAGGAGTACAGGACATCTGTAGGTGCCCAGGATCAGCCTGGAACTGCAATAATGCGCAAAAATTCGGAGAATATTTTGCACGTTTGGAAATTTTGTTTACCTTTGCACCACGATAATACGGGAAAGAAGTGCTTCCGACCGCAATTATCGGGATGGTGCCATAGCTCAGTTGGTAGAGCAAAGGACTGAAAATCCTTGTGTCCCCGGTTCGATTCCTGGTGGTACCACGAAGAGAAACAACCACTTACAGCGATGTAGGTGGTTTTATTTTTGTCCTTTCCGTAGCGGTTTTATGGGTGTTTGGACAGGTTGTGTAAACCGCTGTGTAAACCATAAGTGCCACGATCGAGGTCGTATGCAACAAGTCCAAAGTACTGGCATAGAATGAATCGCTCTTAATGTTACGCATTATAAAGGATCGTAATCGTAAGTATTCCAGTATCTTCCTAATGAGAAGATTTCCCCACAAATAAAAAAGCCTGCATTACGCAGGCTTCAAAAAGTTTTAAGAGAACCGAGTCGTCAGAACAACAGCGGGCCGGCGGCGCGGGAAGACGCCTTCATGACCGTGGCACCACCCTTGACCGATGCAGGAATCGAAGCGCGCGTATAGACGCTGACCTCTCCTACCGAAGGGTCGCTCACCAGCGTGAGCGTATTGCCCGACTCATCGAACGACACCTCGTAAGAGCTGCCCCACTGCGTATTGTCACTGTATTTACCCGAAAGCGTCTTGTTGCCGATCAGGTAGGAACCCGTATATTTCTGGTATCCGACCTGCTCGATCTGCTGGTAGATTTCGAAGGTCTTATCGGAAGCAAACGACACGTAAGCATCGAATACGCCAGGCGCAGCCCCGTTCCACGAAACAAGGTGCCATTCGCCCACGAGCTGCTTGGCCAGCGGAGAGGCGTCGTCGCCCTTCGACGAAGAGCCGCAAGCGGCAAACATGCACAAACCAAGCACGGCGAATAAGGTATAAAGAGTTTTTCTCATGATCTTATCGTTTATTATAACCAACCTCCGTTCGTATTTCCCGTCGCACGGGCGATGACGGCGAATTCCTTGGTGATCTCCTGACCGCCCATCGAACTGCCGCCGCCCACGCTCCCGCCGCCGGCGATAGCCGTGACGGAGATCTTCGCAACACCGGGTTTCGTGCAGTGAATCATCAGTTTGCCGTAGGAGATCGAAGGAGCCTCGGTGATGCCGAGCTTATCCCTATTCTCCTGCGTCATCTCGACCCGCAGGTAGGTCAGGTTCGAAGCCGAACCGCCGAAATATTTGGTCAGGGCCACGAGTTGCTTGGTGCCGACCTTGGCCCGCAGACAGGGTGTCCCTTCGACCTGCATCAGCAGCTGGTATGCGTCGATCGACCCGGTACCCATCTTCTTGCGGTAGTCGGCCAGCACAAGGCCGGTTTTCGAACCGTCGAGATAGGTTTCCATATCGTTCACCGAGGTGAGGATCATGGTCTTGAATTCGTCGAGCGTGAATTTCTTTCCCTTTTCCAGTGCATAGGAGAGCCCGAGCGCCGCGACGCCCGAAACGTGCGGGCAGGCCATCGACGTTCCCTGCATGAAGCCATAATCGGCACCGTTGTATTCCGACAGCTCGGAAGGAACCGTCGACAAGACTTCGGCGTAGGTCTTGGCCGCATCGGCACTGATCTTATAGTCGCCGCCGGGAGCTGAAATATTGCAGCCCGGGCCGTAATTGGTGTAATAGGCCGGCAGATAATCGGGCGAGAAAGAGGTCACGGAGATATAATCGTGGTAAGCCCCCGGGTACCCCGACATGGCAGTAGCATCGTTGCCGGCGGCAAAAATGACCACGCCGCCGTCGACGGCATCGCAGTTCTGCGACTCGATGAAATACTTGATGGCATTGAACTGTACGCCCGAGCCGCGCTCGTAGGCATTGTCCGAAGTGTAGGCTCCCGCCTTGCTTCCGAACGAACACTGGATAATCGCTGCTCCATTGTCTGCGGCATACTTGATGGCCTCGGCCGAAGTGGTAATAGCCCCCGAAGTGGCGTCGTTGCCCGAGAATATCTGGCACGACATGAGTTTCACCCCGTCGTTACGCCCCGTTCCGCCGGCTACGCCGCAAACGCCGACACCGTTGTTATTGACGGCGGCCACCGTACCGGCTACATGCGTCCCGTGCCCCGAGTCGCCTTTGTTCTCGCCGCCGACCCAGACCTCGCGATCCCACGAGACGGCACCGCGCGTGACGAAGTTATACCCGTAGATGTCGTCGACATAGCCGTTCCCGTCGTCATCGGCACCCGTAGCCCCGTTTTTCTCCTGCGTATTGATCCACATGTTCGCCGCAAGGTCAGGGTGCGTATATTTCACGCCCTGATCCACGATAGCGACCACGACGCCGGGGTTACCGCCCGTGATCGCCCAGGCATCCTGGGCGTTGATGTCGGCCCCGGCGCGGGATGTCGAGGCGACGGTCTTGTCGCCGTTGTTGTTATAGTGCCACTGGCGGGAGAGCTGCGGGTCATTGAACCG
>ENA-OYAL01000768-OYAL01000768.1-human-gut-metagenome-genome-assembly--contig:-NODE-768-length-13531-cov-4.658207_pt1 | contig 13531 bp, 10 predicted proteins | sample MGYA00244516_ERZ652817 | MGnify/ENA primary metagenome ERZ652817 (study PRJEB26926, sample SAMN06164692) | human gut metagenome | biome: ENVO:00009003; feature: ENVO:2100002; material: ENVO:00002003...
CGAGATGCTCAGGAGTCTCGTGGGCTCGGAGATGTGTATAAGAGACAGCACCGCAGGCACGGAAGAAAAGGACACGCCGAAATCTTTCGGTTTCTGGACATTTTGTGCATCCAGATACCGCATTCCCCAGCCGCCGCCTTTGATGATATCGTCGTTTTTCCAGATAACAGAATCGTTTGTCACCTCGTATTTGGGATAACCAAACCACGAATATTCCAGCTGCGTGCTGGTCGGCAGATGCTGATGCGTCAGCTTGGAGATTTTCTGTGCGTTCGATCCCGTACCAAAGAAATTGTACCAACCATTCTTTTGTGCTAAAGCGTATTCTGTCGCGGTAAAGGCCAGGCGTGTGGTCTTATCCTTTAACCGTGCCACAACAGCGGGTTCATAAACAATCACCCACGGGACGCGGTTCTGTAGCTTCCCATTGACGACGTTGGGAAGGATATAAGAAGAATCCCATTTTTTCGTCTGTCCAGAAATCGTAAAAGTCAGGTTGTTCACCAAACCAGCCTTAGATGTTCCTTTCCCCGACGCGAGGGCGTTCAGTACCGTATTCAAGGTGCCGGTAGATCCAAAATACGAGCGGACGGTCTGCACATTTCCTCCGCAGGCAATGGGGACTTTCGGACAGTTTGTATCGGTAATCACAATCGGATAGCTCGTATGGTACGACAGCTTGGTGCCGTTATAATACTGCACTTTATTATACGCGCCGTACTTGGTGCCCTTAGCCGTCTTCCAATCGGTATTTTTCAGATAAATGTGCGTGTTGCCTACCAGATAGTAGTCATTTACAAGGCTGCTGCTCTTGTTTGACGTATCTTTTTTGCCGACGTACAAGGAGATCTTCCATAGGTGCTCCCGTGGGGCGTACATACCGTACCCGGATGCCGCTCCTTCGGTGTCGCCGTCACCGCCCGTCACATTATCATCCGCAAAGCACGGAATACAAAAAACTGTTGCCGCGATCAGCAGCAACGAGGTCAATAGCAGCCAATATCTTTTTTTGTGCATATCAAAACCTCCATAAAAAAGAGGCAGCTCGTAAAAGCTGCCTCCTGTTTGACTTTTCAATTTTAGAAATGAATACCTTCGCCGGGTCGGCCATTATCGTCGATGAAATCCTCGACCGGCTTTTCTTCTCCTTCCACATCCGGGGTATCCGGTTCCGGATAGGTTTCATCGGTCACTCCGTAGTGCGGCGTACCCTCTTCCGGCGTATAGTCCTCTTTGGAATCCGCCGTTCCCGGTGTCACGGTATCCTTTTTAGGGGGATCTGTGGGTTTCGTCCCGGGCGTAACCTTGTCGTTTGGAGCCGTTGTGGTGGGAGGCGGCGTCTTACTTCCTTCCTCAACATGGGCTGCGGACGGCCCGGTATAATTGGCGTGTTCGCTGGATGTAGTGCCTGACGCCGAAGAAGATCCGTAGGGTTCCGTTTTGTCGGTATCGTCCAATCCCGCCACGGATTGGTTATCATCCAAACCGGCTGGGTTGACAACAAGCTGGCCGCTCTCGCCGGACGGTACAGAGGAGTCTCCGGCATCTTCTCCGCCTCTTGGGATGAAAAGCACAAGGAGCAGTACGATCAAAGCCACCAAAACGGCGGCGGCAGCAATCAGTATTGCCTTTTTGTTTTTGGGAATGGTCTTGAAATCTACCATAACGATTACCTTCCTTTGTGTTGTGTTTGTTTTTAGGACATGAACCGTCCTACAGAATATATACCAGCGAAACGGCTGCACAGAAACAGCCGCACACTAATATTTGGTGTTGTGATATCCTGTCAGCGTCACGTCGCGGGTCACCGGCTCATACTCGCGGCCAAACATGGACAGACGAAAGCGCACGGTGCAAACAAAGGAAAATTCTATGCGTTCGCCGGTTCGCCGGATCTCCAGACGGTTACTGGTAATCCTATAGTCCTCTGTTTCCAACCGCAGATGTTCCAGCAAATTGGTATCAAAGGTCTCTTTCAGATAGGCTTGGTATTCCGGGGAGGCGGAGCATATCTTTTCATACTCCTCCATATTGCCCTCCCGCATGGCCCTGTAAGTATCTTCCGCGACAATCGCGGACAAGTTGTTCAGGGAAATTTTAGCATGATTTCTGATTTCTGTACACTGGATTTGTACCGTCACGAAAAGCAGTAGGAAAGCGATCAGCATATTCATGATGAGAATCAGAAAGATCGCGTTTATGGTGGTATCGCCACGGTCGCGTGTGAAATAGCTTTTTATATTCATGGCTTCCAGTACCTTTCACTAACACCGGCTGACCGGCTGGAGATGCCAAACTGCACCGGCAGAATATCACCAAATCCGCCGAGCGTAGCATCGGCAGTCAGTTGTACGTAGAACGGCGTTCCCAGTTGGATTCCCTGCCGCATACCGCTGGGAGTCGGCTGCAAATAATCCGCGTCAATCGTGTACTGGATATTGCGGACGCCCTGAATATCATTTGCAATGTAGGTATACAGCGCATCCGTCTCTCCGTTTATACCACCTGCCAGTTGAATTTGTTTTGTCAACTGATCGGCTGCCTGATCCAACTGAAGTTTGGCTGAAATTATGCTGAACACATTAAGGGCGAAAGTAATGAATACGACGCCAACAAAGATGAATATGGTAGCGCTGATGTAATCCGCCTCCGCTTTGTCAGAACGGAGGCACTGCACGATCCTTTTCAAAATCAACACTCTTTTCTGCATAAAGCAAACCCGCCGAATCGAAACTCGGCGGGTTTGCTTTCGATATAATTTTCACTGTACACAGTATAGCAGACGCAAATATACGGTGCAATCGCAAGTATGTTTTATGTATGGACAGTTATGTGCCAAATATATTTGGCACTCCAAATTTTCAAATTTGCTGCCGGAGTATCCGTGTGATCGTGCCGACAGCAATATTTTTTTCTTCATCCAAGCGGGTGATCGCAACGGCAACGCAGTCTTTTTTCGCCGGCGTGCGCCGATCCAGACACGTATGGACGATTGCGTTGACACCGATTTCCAGACGGACGTATACAACGCCCGCTCGCACATCGGTAACTGTCCCCGCATACCGGCCTTGCACGCGGCATTTCTGCAGATTATCCCGTCCTTTATCTCCGACCACGCTGCGTATATCCGCCTGAATGCTTAGGGTATCCACGGATTCCCGGTCAATCTGATTGACCCGAACAAGGATTTCATCCCCTACAGCATACCGCTCGTGTGCGTCACCGACCCAATCATAGGATATATTGCGAGCGTAAATCGGGCATTCCACCCCGAAAACTTCCACACGGATGCCTTTTTCAGCAACGGCGACAATCCGGGCCTGTACAATGCGGCCTTCGTAGATGCGATATGTGCCGGTCGCTGGATCTAAATCAAAATAGAAGTTCTTCCGCTTGCGCAACATCGCTTCTCTGCGGGAAGCAACAATGCTGCGGCTGGTATTTTCGATGCCTTTGATGATAAAGTCGATTTCTGCGCCCAGCATATTGTTCAGTAATTTATTCATCCGAATATTGGACAGAAACTCCATTTCTTCTTTATCGAGTTCTTCAGCCACTTGACCTTCGACTGTGGACAATGGCGGAATATCGATCATCATTTCCGAGTAGGGGATAACCACCCGATAGTCGTTATAATACACGATTGCAAGGGGCTGCCCGCCATCCGTCCGTTCCAAACCGCCTAACATACCGGTCAGGATACGGCGGGTAAGATAAGCGTTACGAACTTCATGCCAGGCAGTTGCTTCCTGCTCCTCGGGCGTTTCCACGCTGTCCCTGGCCGCGATTGTCAGGATTCGTGGCGCGCTGGTACGTGAAAATTCTTGGGGCGGCTGCTCCTGTTCCGGTTCGGGGAGATCTCCCGCAGGCCGTTCCCCCGAATTGGCTTCTATGTCTGCCGTCTCGGGAGCCGGTTCTTCAGGAGGTTGTTCTTCTGCCGGCTGCGCCGCCTTTTTTCGTCGTGCGGATGGCTTTCTTTCATTGTCGGCCTCGTCGGGCAGAAACAGGGGTTGGGAAAACTCACCCGCCGCCTCTTCTGCTCCGCTCTCCTTTGAAACCTCTAAAACTTCTGTTTCCTGCGCTTCTGTCAGATTCACAGCAGACGTATCGGTTTCGACAATTTCAGGGATTTCACTTTTTTTACTTCTCGGCATATGGTATGCACTCTCCTTTAAGATTAAGATAGAATAGATTTTTTATCGGAAGGAACTACAGAAGGATTGGTGTCCCCTGCGGATTTCTTTTCGGCCTTGGTTGACGGTTGCCTTTTTACCGAGCGCTTGGAGGTCGGCTCCGGAGCAGGTGTAGAAGCGGTATCCCTATGCTTGTACCACTCCGGGATATGCTCCGACGCTTTTGCTGGCCGGAGCTTTTTAGCGTCCGGGTGTAGGGTATAATCGTACTTTTCCAGCCGCAACACCTTCTGCCCACGCAGGATAACCAGCTCTTGCGTGATCGGCATCCGCAGGACTTCATCCATTGTCAGCAGCTTGCGGCGGCCCACCGACCGGGTTTCCCGGTATTGCGGGGTATAATCGGAGATCCGCCACGTCCCAAGCATTTTGGCTTGGCTGCTGACATCAATGCTGGTCTCACCGGTTCGATTGCTGACTAATTTGGCGGTTACTTCATCGGTAGCGCCTAAAAATATTTGCGTATCGCAGTTGCCGAGGATTTCCTGCCATTCATCGTTCGGATAACGGTTTTGCAACTGAGCCACATTTTGAAAGATCACGCCCATCATATTGATGTTGCGGCTGCGAATGGTACTGATTTTGCGCGTAAAGTCTTGAACCGTGCCCACATTAGGCCATTCGTCCCCAACGATATTGACGGCCACGGGCAATTTGCCTTCCGGGCATTCCTGATCCGCAAACCGGACGAGCTTGATGAAGAGAAATGAAAAAAACAGGGAGGATAGGCAGTTAAACGCCGTGTCCTGATCGGAAATGATACAGAAATACGCGCACCGTTCCCGGCCCGGCAGAGTGAGGTCGATTTCGTTATATCGGGTAATTTCCCGCATCAACTTACTTTGGAAAATCTGCAGGCGAATACCCAGGCCCGTAATAACGCTGGTGCGGACTTGTTCGGGAGCCTGGTGATAAAGCTGATACGGCGCTTTTGCCGGATGATCCAGCGGCAACAGCTCAAAGATAGCGTCCAGCTCTTTGCCTGTTTTGAGAGTGAGAAGTTTAATAACCTCGCCTATGTATTTGTCCTTGTCGGGGTATCCCTGATCGACATAGAGGCAAAGGGCTTTCAAAAGGTTCATTTCTGAGCTGTCCCAAAAATGATCTCCCCGCTCAGCACTGGTGTTACGGATAATAGTATCCGCGAAGATCTGCGCCATCATTTCCTCTCCGTTAATTTCCCGCAGGCAATTCCAACTGTCCGAGTGTGCGGGATTGACAAGATTAAAAACCCGCACGGTATATCCACTATCCCGCAAATACTGGCTCATGCTTTCATACAGTTCCGATTTTGGGTCTGTGAGAATCAGGGAATCTCCCCGCCTGACGGACTGAAAAACCACATTTCGGACAAAGGCCCTGGATTTTTGACTGCCGCTGGAGCCGTAAACAGCAAAATTTCGATTGAATCTGGTATCGCGGGGGAGGCATACGACCTTCCCCTCATACTGTCCGAGAATAATGCCGTCGCTTTTTTTAATGTCGGATACGACCTCCAAGACGTCTTGCATCTCTTGCTCTGTCATGAAGCCTGCCGTCCCATATGTGCCCTCGTTGGAATAGGTGAGGTTGCGTTCGTGATCTTTCGTGCCTCCGCCGCTTAATCCCATGCGCATGACGAGGAGGATCAACAGGCCGATCAGAATGAAAAAAATAAAAGTACCGTATAAACCATACGGGATTTTCACAACAGCGGCGAAACAGTCGCCTATGTCGAGGGACGGGAAGACCGGGGCGGTTCCGTCCCCCGGCGTAGCGCCGGTTTGCTGCCATGTATCGTAATTGTAGATAAACTGCGCAATATAGCCGCCCCCATACAGTAAAACAAAGAGCAGCAGAGGGGATAACACCAAGAGTAGAATATGCTTTCTTTTCACATTAGGTTGTACCTCCTTATCACTTTTTCCAGGCTGACCGATTCTATGACCGCATGAGTGCCTGCCATATATTTTTCTAAAACAGCCGCCTGAAAATCATAACAGCAAAGATGTCCTTGAATCTGGAACATTTCGCAGGCATCGTGGTATCGCTTAATCCGCGCCATGTCAAAGTCTAAAGCCAACAACACAGGACGGCCCTGTGCGTCTACCGCGTCTTGCTCCATGATTGCGTCGGGAGCGGGTGGCAAAAGATCCGATAACAGAAGGGCTCGCAGATCCGCCATCACATCGGGGCGCAGGGTGCATCGCAACTGCTGAATGCCCTGTGTTGTGCTGGGGCAATAATAAAAGCGCGGGAACGTATCGCGCAGTTGGAAGCTGTTGCGCTTGTTTCTTCCTGAGTTTGTCAGGAGTTCATAAGCCATGTCCATGCTGTTTCCCAACATTAGACCTCCTAAATCGTCATCCTCGTATACACTGTTCTCCCGGCACAGTTTGGATTCGATCAGAGCGTACAAACGCAGTTCTGTTTGACTTTCCCATTTCATGAGCGTTTGCCCGGTGTTATACACCAGCAATATCCTGCCCGGTCCCAACAGGACGCCGGTTGCACGGGAACTGCGTACTTTGATACCTTCAATACCCAAATCTTTGGTTTCGCTGGAGTTGTAATAGGCAATTCGATTGCCGGCATCCTGCCGATATTGAAACAATAAGGTTTTTTCATCTGCAAATATGGAGAAGCCCGCCAATATCATGGTGGTGTAGACCTGTGCCGCCGTGTGCAGCCGTAGACGCCGATTGATCTGGCTGCGATACATATTGACTTCCAGGCCCGCGTCCTTTAAAAAGGCAAATCGCTCCGGGTTCTGCTGCAGCAGGTGGTTTCTCCCGGCCGCTGTTAAACGGTAAGCACGAATGTCGTCTTTGACGTACTGGCGTATCCAACGCTGTTGTCGGAGTGCTCCCACCACCTTATACCGATAAGCTGTTGTCATCGGCAGGCGCCGGATTTCCGTTATGGGAAGCTCACCGCAGAGGGCGATAAGCTGCAGCAGCATATCGGATTTTGAATCGAATACAGGCATAGGTTTCTCCTCAAAATCTGCCATAGGGTTATGTACTTGGGCAGATTTTTGACATGTTTTTGACATGGAAAGGGCGTGAAAACGCTGATTTTAAGCGGTTTTGCGGGATGAATTTCCATATCCAATTTTTCATTGCATTATGTGCGCAAATTGGATATGGATTCCGGGTAGATTTTAAGTTCTGAGATGAAGTCCGGAAGCCGCGTTTGCGGCATCACATAAATGCGTGTGCAATCCGTTTCGCCGTAGATTGACGAGTGGTACACATCACATAAAAGGCCGTTGTCATCCAGCATGAGATAGGTGGCTATCGTGTCCAGAATATGCTTCATTTCCAGGTTATCATAATCCCGAATCCGGCCTAGCGAAAGCTTCTGGTCGTAGATGTGGACAAAGCAGACCGCGCAGACGTCGTACTTCCGTATGGGATGTTCCCGGCAATACTGCTCCAAGGCATATTGCAGGGGACGGTTTAAAAACTCCCCGCTGCGGTTCCTTTTCCAGCGCGGGAGCAGACGCGGGATAGAGACCACCACGGTGCCGTTCGTTTCATCCTCCTGAATCGTGATTCCTTGGGCGTCAATTGCCTGCCCCATCAGGGCAGACGGCTTTACTGTGCCGTAAGCACCGATCAGATGCCGCATTTTACAGGCGATCCGTTCCGCCCGCACGGCGGTGTCCAGGCTGATTTCCAGAAAATTTTCGGGGTATCGCTGCTTATCGTAAGCCGCCATTGCGTAAGTTGCATTATTTAGTTGTAGAATTTCTTGCTGTATCTCCCGGAGACGGGCAGCATAAAGTTGTTCATCCATTTTCGCACAGATCCTTTTCTTTGAAATAGTGTGTTGTTCCCTGTTCGTCTACTAAGCAATATCCGCTGACATTGGAACAGGATATGTTGGAGATTTGTTTTAGAGATTCCACGACAATAATTTTTTTACCCTCGTCGTCGGCCTTATTCGTGAGTGCCTGAGAAATCAACGCCTCTTGCTCTGGTTGGGCGTAAATCACTTCATACATTTCAGCCTTTGAAAAGAAAAATAACTTTATCGGGAAATCGCCGGCTGAGTGGTATTCTGTTTCGTCCAAGAAATCCAGCAAAACCCAAAATGCTTTTATCGTCCCTATATCTAACTCCGGCTCCGGTGAGGCGGAAAGCAGCCGTCGGCGTTGGTCGCGGAATATGCGGCCATCTTTGATATATCGCTCCACCAACGTATGAATAGCCTGCTGTTTCTTATCGGGGAACATCCGGTAGACCTGTTTTTCCAACAGGGTTTTGTAAAGCGACAGGGTGCGCAGCAAGTCCGCCGCCTCATGGGAATAAATCATATCGCGGGTTATCATAAACGTATTGGCCTCCTTATGCGTATAACAAAATAGCGCCGCAACCGGCGCTGTGCGTACATATGCGTTAATACGCATGATTTTCTTGGTGCTGTTTGCGCCGCAGAATGGCTTGCAGCTCCGAGCGGTCAGTGGTAATCAGTTCTTTTTCGAGATCGCTGGCTTTGAATTCTACGGTGATGTTGTTGTTATTCGAGCTGATAAGGCCGCTGCCCCGTTCAAAATGCGTGATCGCCATGGTCTCTGTTTCGGATAGGTGAAGGATACTTTGCACACGCCGTGCTTCATCATCCTCCATGTTGAGAATGATTTTGGTACGAGCGTTATTGATGATGCCGCGGCCAAATTTTCCATCGTCCAAGGCAAAAAAGTCGCTGATATCCTGACTGGCGCAAACAGCGGCCCCGCCATACCCTCGAATGACCTTAAAGATTTCCAGCGTAAATTCTGCGGCAAGGTGATTGGACTCGGAAGAATTGGAACCAAGGAGCTGCCAGATTTCATCAATGAATATGGCTTTCTCAACCGTTCTATCTTCTTTTGCCTTGTCCCATACATAGTCTAACCCGATAAACATTCCTACTGCGAGAAGATCACCGGTTAACTCCGATATGTCCAGAACGATATAACGGCTGTTCAGATCCACATTTGTCTGCTGATTGAAGGTCGCCGCCGAACCGTTCACCAACCGGTTTAGGATATTCGCCATACGCTTCGTTGCCGGGCTCTGCAGCAGCACCTTATACAAATCACCTAAAACCGGCATGGGCTTAAACCGATCCGGGTGCTTGGGGTCTACCAGGCTGCTGTTGTCGTGGGTAATCCCTTTGGCCTTGTACACCCGGATAAAGGCGTCGTCCAACAGTTGTTTTTCCTCGTAATTGATATCCGGCACCAACAAAGAGAAAAAGATGTGCAGCCGCTGGATTTTTGAGGCGAGCAGGGATTTTTCTATGGTGGTCTCATCCAGCAGCTTACTGACGGTGGTATCCACCGGACGGATTTCCATGATATTGATACAGTGCGGGGATGACGGTGAGATTTGGATGATCTCGCCGCCGATGTTCTTTGCGGCGCGGTAGAACTCGTGTCCCTTGAGCGGCGCCAGAATGAAAACTTGTATCCCCTTGCGCCGCATACGCAACGAAATCAACTGCAGTGTGAAGCTCTTGCCTGCTCCGCTCGTACCCAGAATCGCCATATTCGCATTCTTGTAAATTTTGGAGTTGAAAATATCGGTGATGACAAGCGAGTTGTTATGCAGATTCACGCCGAGCAGGATGCCGTTATCATCGCTCAGTTCATAACTCACAAAGGGATAGCAGCTGGCCGCTCCCAGCGTAAGCACATTCCGCTTCCCCCGCTCAAACAGATGCTTATCCAGTGCCGCCAGCGGGAGGGAGGACAAAAAGGCTTGCTCCTGCCGGAAAAGGCAGGGAGAACAATCCAAGTCCTGCGAGACCAGCAGCTTTTTTAGTTCGGCAACCCGCCATTCAAGCTCCTGTACAGAATCCCCGCTGACCGTCACCAAAATCGTCAGGTAATAAAAATCCTGATTTTCTGCCAGTCCTTCTTTTAGGAAGTATCCGCTTTGGATCGCTCCTTCCAAATCGTCAAAATCCGTGTTGGTATCGTTGGCGTCCTTTAGCTTTGACCGGTTAATGCGCAGCTGCTGGCCGAGCTTTCTGGCAATCTGTTCTTTTGGCTGCCGTTGCAGATAAATATCGAGGTCAATACCTTCCCCGGCGTTGACTAACAGGGCCGTCCATCCGGCATAAACGTGAGAGCGATAACCGGTCGAAGGGATCAGTAGATACGAATAATAGGTATTGTCCATCTTGATGTAGCGCCCATGGGTAAAATCTATCGTGGGGGGAGCAAAGAACTCCGTCGCCGGAATCTCTTCTGAGCCGTTCACAGTATCCTGCGTCAAATGCTTTGCCAATACTTCCTGTGTTCGTTTAGACAAAGGCGTTTGGGCACTGCTTTTCCGATTCAAAATATCATATAGGAGGCTGACAACCGCTTCGTCTTCGTTTTCAGCCGCTTCAATGATATTGTTGCCACATTGTGCTAGATAGGTTTTTGCTGTCGCCACGGCGGTAGCCAAGGAGGCAATCGCTTCTTCCTCTCCATAGCGTCGTCCAATAGGTTCATACTCAAAGACGAGAAAGAATCGCCGTGTAATGGCTTCTTTGGAGCCGATACGCCGGATCAGAGCCTCATAATCCCTCTGTAGCTCTTTGCACCGTTCATCCGTTTCTGCGGCCATTTCCTGATGTACGATTTCCAAGTGACGATTGATATCAGCCTTTTTGGTAATTACCTTGATATGTACCTTTGCGGGGCTGATCTTCAGGTAACCGATAAACGAATAAATGATGTTCCGTTGCTCGAACTGGCTGCGAAGGCTGAAATTGATCGGGCTGATTTCCAGAATACGGACATATCGGTGATCGCTCGTGTAAACGCAGCCGTTTGCGATTTTTTTGATAGGCAGATAGTCCGCCACCGTATTGGCCCGCCTGTTACGAGGAATCTCCATCGCAGGGATATGCGCTCCTAACCCGGTTTTAGGGGGTGCGTCGGAAAATTCCTCCGCAAAATCATCAGACGCTTTGGGAGCCTTACGCGCTTTTTTACGTTTTTGGCGAGGTTCCGGCTCTGCTTCTGCTGCGTCGGCACGGTTGCCTACCACACGTTTATTGTGCTGAAAATGGATAAAGCCGAGCAGGAAGGAGGACAGGCTTTCTCCGGCTATCCCGATCAGTGCGAACAATGCCAGCGGGAGCGCCGTGACACAAATAATGATGATTTTTGTCGTAAGAGATATGGGCAAGCGGAACACCGGCAGTCCGATTACCGCTACGATAACACCAGCTTCAATGACATTCCGCAGCTTGAACATACCGCCGAACACGGTGCCGGCATCGATAAAATTCGGTGGGATGATGTAGGTATCCACATCTTCTTTTTTATGTGACATAATGATGACCTCTCAGTTAGCAACATTGACCGATTTACTTAAAAGTGGTATTCTAACAGCGTTGTGGCAGGCTTTGTAAACCGCGTTTTTTTGAGGAGTGTAAAATGCGGTTAAAAAAGAATGCCGCAAAAAGCGGAGAGCCGGCTATTCTGACGCTGTAGAGAATGCCAGAGTAGACCGAGAGCCTTGCCACGAAGAAGGGCCGGAATAGCTTCCGGCCCTTCTTATTTTTAAGAGATAAAGGATAAAGGATCTTGCGGTTCGCCGTCTTTGATGACTTCAAAGTGTAAATGATAGCCTGTGCTGCGCCCCGTTGTCCCGACCTTTGCAATGACATCTCCGGCCTTCACCCTATCGCCCTCACGCACCAAGAGTTCGTTACAATGGCCGTAGAGCGTGATATAACCGTTGCCATGGTTCAAGATAATATGATACCCATAGCCGGTATTCTGCTGCACAGCTTTCACCACAACGCCGTCTTTGGCCGCATGGATTGGCGTACCGCGCGGCATCCCGATATCCAGCCCGGAGTGGCCGGACGGTTGCCGGGTGAATGGGTCAAGCCGGTATCCAAACGGCGACGTGATGTGGCTTTGCCAGTCCTCTCCGGCAAAAGGAGAATGAAATCCTTCTCCCGTCCAGTCGAAGGGAGAATCCTGTGTCCAACCAGGAATGGACTGGTGTGTGTTATTGGAATCCGCAGCAAACTGGTCATCCAGAAAGAGATCCAAATTAGCCGCGTACTCTTGTGCATACTGCTGCTGTTCATCGGTCAGGTGAAACACCGTATCGCGGAAATAGCCTTCGCCATAATACTCCACTGTAAAGACAATGACGTTTTCTGTGACCGTTTCCGGCTTTCCTTCCGCATTGGTTACTGTGATTTCCACCTGCTTGGTGGATCGCGTATAGTTAAAAAGATTGGTGCTCCGCGCACTGTTAATCGCACGCTTAAAATCAGCGACGCTTATATCCTGATAATTCGTTTTAACGCAATACTGCGAGATAACCAATGAACTGTTATACAGCAACCGTTCATCAAAGGGATCGACGACTTCATATTTCGTCCCTTCGGCTAACTTCTCAATTTCCTTTTGCACTTTGCTTATAACAGTGTCGTAATCCTCCTGTAGCAACGTGCGGATAGCCGTGTCGGCTTCCGTAACGTTTTGCAAAATAGCGGTATTGTTGTTCAAAATCGGTACTTCCGGCGAACTCATATCGACGCCGCCAAAGATCATAGAGGGCAGCATAAGCACAAAGAGGATTGGCAGGAACAAGATGAATGCCACGACGATCACAATTTTTAGTACCAGCCGGCGATTTTCCCAAAGCGCTCCGGCAACCGCCCCATAAGGCCCGCCAACAGCAGCGCCTTTGGCTGCGGCGGCAACGGCTTTACCTGCCTTTACCGCGCCATGCACGGCATGGGCGGCATTGGCAGTTTTTTGTACGGCATCGGACGGGTCTTTTTGATTTTCAGCCATTACACCTTATCCTTTCGCTTGGGGATAGGCGGCAGCTTCTGCACAATGCTTTCGTGATAGCCGATTTGACCGTTTTCCGTCATGTAAGGTGTCTTTTCCACGCTATCCTGCGCGTACTGCTTATACCACATCGACCCGTCCACAGCTTTCTGCGTGGTATATGTCCCGTCAGGCGGCATATACTGATCCGCTGAGTACAAGCCGAATGAAATCCCACCTGGATGTTCCGAAGAAGTTTCGGTGCCCATGATGCGCCCGCCGCCGATTTCGACATCCGAAAAGGTTGGGGCGTTGTCCCGGTCGGTATAGCCCATATACGACGACGCGGCATCGGCTGCTGGCTGCCCGGTAATGCTGCCGGTACGGGCGATGTTCCCACGCGCAACCGCGCCGATTATCCCATTGGCAAAATTACCGCCCTGCGCCAAGGAGGAGTTGAACGCCATCCGAGTTAGGGGGTTGCCTCCCTGTCCGGTGGCCGCATTGACCGCGCTTTTGGTGACTTGTCTGCCGACCGCTCCTACAAGCTGTCTCTTATACACATCTCCGA
>ENA-OYAL01000804-OYAL01000804.1-human-gut-metagenome-genome-assembly--contig:-NODE-804-length-13061-cov-4.236814_pt1 | contig 13061 bp, 10 predicted proteins | sample MGYA00244516_ERZ652817 | MGnify/ENA primary metagenome ERZ652817 (study PRJEB26926, sample SAMN06164692) | human gut metagenome | biome: ENVO:00009003; feature: ENVO:2100002; material: ENVO:00002003...
AGAGACAGGAGAGAGGCATTCGGAGGGGGCGTCCTGCCGGGGAACGGGCGGCGGCCCAAAAATCTTCGCGTATGGCGGAAGATTGCGGAATCTTTACTATCTTTGCCGGATAGGAAAATCCGAATAACGAATACGATATGGCAGACGAAAAAATCATCTTTTCGATGGTGGGCGTTTCGAAGACGTTCACCAACCAGAAAAAGGTCCTCAACAACATCTACCTCTCATTCTTCTACGGCGCCAAGATCGGCATCATCGGCCTGAACGGCTCGGGTAAGTCGACGCTGATGAAGATCATCGCCGGGCTGGACAAGAATTTCCAGGGCGAAGTGGTCTTCTCGCCCGGTTACACGGTGGGATACCTTGAACAGGAGCCCCGGCTCGACGACTCGAAGACCGTCCGCGAGGTGGTCGAAGAGGGCTGCGCCGCGACCGTGGCGCTGCTCAAGGAGTACGAAGAGATCAACATGAAACTCTGCGAGCCGATGGACGACGAGCAGATGGCCCGGCTCATCGAGCGCCAGGGCGAGTTGTACGAACAGATCGACCAGGTCAACGGCTGGGAGCTGGACAGCGTGCTGGAACGCGCCATGGACGCCCTGCGCTGCCCCGACCCCGACCAGTCGGTGAAGGTGCTCTCGGGCGGTGAGCGCCGCCGCGTGGCGCTGTGCCGCCTGCTGTTGCAGCAGCCCGACGTGCTGCTGCTCGACGAGCCCACGAACCACCTCGACGCCGAGTCGATCGACTGGCTCGAACAACATCTGCAGCAGTACAAGGGCACGGTGATCGCCGTGACCCACGACCGCTATTTCCTCGACAACGTGGCGGGCTGGATCCTGGAGCTGGATCGCGGCGAGGGCATCCCCTGGAAGGGCAACTACTCGGGCTGGCTCGACCAGAAGACCACCCGCATGGCCATGGAGGAGAAGCAGGAGTCGAAGCGCCGCAAGACCCTCGAGCGCGAGCTGGAGTGGGTGCGCATGTCCCCCTCGGGGCGCCATGCCAAGTCCAAGGCGCGTCTGTCGGCCTACGACAAGATGATGAACGAGGACACGAAGCAGAAGGAGGAGAAGCTCGAAATATTCATCCCCAACGGCCCGCGCCTGGGCGACGTGGTGATCGAGGCGCACGACGTGTCGAAGGCTTTCGGCGACCGCGTGCTGTACGAGCATCTGGAGTTCTCGCTGCCGCCGGCCGGCATCGTGGGCGTCATCGGGCCCAACGGTACGGGCAAGACCACCCTCTTCCGCATGATCATGGGGCTGGAGGAGCCCACGAGCGGTTCGTTCCGCGTGGGCCCGACCGTCAAGCTGGCCTATGTGGATCAGCAGCACAAGTCGATCGACTCCGAAAAGACCGTCTACGAGGTGATCTCGGGCGGCGCCGACCTCATCATGCTCGGCAACCGGCAGGTGAACGCCCGGGCCTACGTGGCGCGCTTCAACTTCTCGGGCGCCGACCAGGAGAAGAAGTGCGGCATGCTCTCGGGCGGCGAACGCAACCGCCTGCACCTGGCGCTGGCGCTCAAGGAGGAGGGCAACGTGCTGCTGCTGGACGAGCCGACCAACGACATCGACGTCAATACGCTGCGTGCGTTGGAGGAGGGCCTCGAGAACTTCGCGGGCTGTGCCGTGGTGATCTCGCACGACCGCTGGTTCCTCGACCGCATCGCCACGCACATCCTCTCGTTCGAGGGCGACTCGAAGGTGGTCTTCTACGAGGGTTCGTACAGCGAATACGAGGAGTGGAAGAAGGCGCAGGGCGGCGACGTGCAGCCCCACCGCGTGAGGTACAAGAAGCTGATGGAATAATACCGGGGACTCCGGCCAACGATAGAACTCCGGCGCAGGAGTATAAAGTCTGCATTCGCTCTGATGGCACAAAAACCGTCCATACCCAAAGGTACGCGCGACTTCTCCCCGGCGGAGATGATGCGCCGCCAGTATATTTTCGATACGATCCGGGGCGTGTTCCGTACCTACGGCTTCGCGCCGCTCGAAACCCCCTCGATGGAGAACCTTTCGACCCTGCTGGGCAAATACGGCGACGAGGGCGACAAGCTCCTCTTCAAAATACTCAATTCGGGCGACTACGCCGCCGGCCTGTCCGGCGACGAGGTGCGTCAGGCGTCGAAAATCTGCGAGAAGGGGCTCCGTTACGACCTCACGGTGCCGTTCGCGCGCTATGTCGTACAGCACCAGGGCGAACTGACGTTCCCCTTCAAGCGCTATCAGATCCAGCCCGTATGGCGCGCCGACCGGCCGCAGAAAGGCCGTTACCGCGAATTCTACCAGTGCGACGTCGACGTGATCGGCACCCGCTCGCTGCTGTGCGAGGTCGAACTGGTCGAGATCGTCGAGCGCGTGTTCCGGGCGCTGGGCATCCGCGTGGCGCTGAAGATGAACAACCGCAAAATCCTGTTCGGCATCGCCGAGGCGATCGGCCATGCCGACATGATGATGGACATCACCGTCGCCATCGACAAGCTCGAAAAGATCGGGCTGGACAATGTGAAGGCCGAGCTGCTGGAGCGCGGGCTGAGGCAGGAGGCGGTCGACAAACTGCAACCGATACTCGAACTGAGCGGCGACAATGCGCAAAAAATCATGAAATTGCGTGAGGTGATGGCGGTTTCCGAAACGGGACTGAAAGGCATCGAGGAAATGGAAACCGTGTTGGGCTATGTGGAGCGTCTGGGGATCGGACTCGACGTGGAGCTCGACCTCTCGCTGGCACGCGGATTGAACTACTATACGGGGGCGATCTTCGAGGTCAAGGCGCTCGACTTCGCCATCGGCTCGATCTGCGGCGGCGGACGCTATGACGACCTGACCGGCATCTTCGGCATGCCCGACATGTCGGGCGTGGGCATTTCGTTCGGCGCAGACCGGATCTACGACGTAATGACGGGGCTGGGGCTCTTCCCCGAGGAGGTCAACTTCTCGACGCGGGTATTCTTCACCAACCTCGGGCAGGAGGAGCAGGCCGCGGCGCTCGGGTTGCTCCGTGAGCTGCGCGATGCGGGCGTCGCCGCTGAGATTTACCCCGACTGCGGCAAGATGAAGAAGCAGATGGAGTATGCCAACCGCCGGGGCATCCCCTACGTGGTGATCGTCGGCTCGCAGGAGCTGGAGGCGAAGGCCGCCACGGTGAAGGACATGCGCTCGGGCGAACAGCGGCAGGTGCCGTTCGGCGAGCTGGCGGAGTATCTTAAATAAGACTTTAAATAAACTACAAAATAAACTATGCGAAAGCTTTTTGCATTTATATCGGTTCTTTTCCTCCTGCCCCTTGCGGCGCAGGATGCCGGGGCTGTGCGGCAGTTGCAGAAGCTGACGCAGGTTTACCGTTACCTGAACGGGTTGTACGTCGACGAGGTGGACATGCAGCCGCTGGTCGAGAGCGCCATCACCGGGATGCTCGAAGACCTCGACCCCCATTCGGCCTATATCGGGGCCGACGAGATGAAGGGCGTGCAGGAGAGCTTCGAAGGGGAGTTCAGCGGCATCGGCGTAGAATTCAACATCCTGCGGGACACGGTCATCGTGGTCAATACGATCGTCGGGGGCCCGGCCGAGCGTGTCGGGGTGCAGCCCAACGACCGTATCGTGCGCATAGACACGCTGGATGCCGTGGGTTTCAAGCAGACGGACGTCCCCAAGTACCTGCGCGGAAAGACCGGCTCGAAGGTCGAGATCGACGTTGTGCGCCAGGGCGAGCCGGAACCGCTCCATTTCGTGATCGTGCGGGACAAGATTCCGCTCAACACCGTGGACGCTGCCTACATGGCCGCCGACGGCGTGGGGTATGTCAAGGTCAACCGCTTCGGCCGCACGACGATGCCGGAGTTCCGCGAGGCGTACCGGAAACTCGGGAAACCCGGGGCGCTGATCCTCGACCTGCGCGGCAACGGCGGCGGGCTGCTCGACCAGGCGGTCGAAATGGCCGGTTTCTTCCTGCCGCGCGGCGCCCTGATCGTCTCGACCGAGGGGCGTGCCGTGCCGCCCATGTCGTTCAGCGCGCCGGTCAACGGCGACGACCTCGGGGGACGGCTGGTGGTGCTGATCGACGAAAATTCGGCTTCGGCGAGCGAGATCGTCGCCGGTGCCGTGCAGGATTGGGATCGGGGCATCGTCGTCGGCCGCCCGAGTTTCGGCAAAGGGCTGGTGCAGCGCCAGATCGGACTGGGGGACGGCTCGGCCGTGCGCATCACCGTGGCCCGTTACCACACCCCTTCGGGGCGCGTCATCCAGCGGCCCTACGAGAAGGGTAAGCGCCGCGAATACTACCTCGACCACCTGCGCCGCTATGACGACCCGGTGCGCGATTCGCTCGATGCCGGGGCGCCGGAGTACCGCACCCTGCGTACGGGGCGCACGGTCTACGGCGGGGGCGGCATCCGTCCCGACGTCCTGGTCGGAGCCGATACGGCTGGGTTCTCGGCCTACTATGCCAACCTGATCCGCCGCGGCGTGGTCAACGAATACGTCATTTCCTATATGGATCGGGAGCGTGCCGCACTGGAGAAGGCCTACCCCACGTTCGAGGCGTTCGACAAGGGGTTCGAGGCCGGCGATGCGATGCTCGAAGGGCTTACCGGGCTGGGCGGACAGCGCGGCGTGGAGTTCGACGAGCAGGGTTTCGCAGCCTCGGCGCCGCTGATGCGCATACAGCTCAAGGCGCTCGTGGCGCAGCGGCTTTTCGATACGGCGGCATTCTACCGGGTGATGAACCCGGCGCAGAACGAGGCCTACCGCCGCGCCGTGGAGATACTCGCCGATTGGGAGCACAAGGGGGAATCCCTGCTGGCGCCGGAAGATTAGGAGGGGATTTTTTTGGATTGCACGTTTATTTTGCTTATATTCGTTCAACCTAAAATAACCCAAACCTACTGCGCCATGACACCCCACCAACCATACCGCCGGGATGCGGAAGAATATGGAGACCAGATTCTTTCCAAAGCCGTGAAAGCCGGCCGCCGCACTTATTTCTTCGATGTGCGTGCCACGCGCGGCGACGACTATTTCCTGACGATCACCGAGAGCCGCAAGATGCAGAACCCCGACGGGAGTTTCTCGTACGACCGGCACAAGATTTTCCTCTACAAGGAGGATTTCGCCAAGTTCTCCGAAGGGCTGTCCGAGGCCGTCGATTTCATCCGCCGCAGCAAGCCCGAATTTTTCGAACGCAAGCCCGAACCCGTGGAAGGGTGACGCCGCCGGAGGAATCCCCGACGTGAAAAACAGGTGCGCGATTATGGAATTTTCCGTAATCGTGCACCTGTCGTTTAGCAGATTCCCGCAATTTCGTTATATTTGTGGGCTAAATACCGATGATATGAAATTTACACAATATCTGCTGCTTGCAGCGAAGGGCTGCGCCATGGGCATGGCCGATGTGGTTCCCGGTGTATCGGGAGGGACGATCGCCTTTATTTCGGGCATCTACGAGGAGTTGATCGAGTCGATCAAGAGCGTGAACGGCACCGCCCTGCGGCTGCTCGGCACGTTGCGTCTGAAGGAGTTCTGGCGCCACGTCAACGGCCGTTTCCTGTTGCCCGTGCTGATCGGGATCGGGATCGCCATCTTCTCGCTGGCGCGGCTGATGACTTACCTGCTCACGCACCACCCGATTGCCATCTGGTCGTTCTTCTTCGGGCTGATCGTCGCCTCGGCGTTGCTCGTGGCCAGGCAGATCGGGCACTGGAACGTCCGGACTGTCGCCGCATGTCTGGTCGGCGCGGCCGCCGCATGGTGGATCACCATCGCCACGCCGACCGAGACCCCCGACACGTGGTGGTTCATCATGCTGTCGGGCGCCATCGCCATCTGCGCCATGATCCTGCCCGGCATTTCGGGCGCCTTCATCCTGCTCCTGCTGGGTAAGTACCAGTTCATCATGCAGGCCGTGGGCGACCTGAATATCCCGGTCATCGTGATCTTCGTCGTGGGCGCCGTGGCGGGCATCATCAGCTTTTCGCACCTGCTGTCGTGGCTGCTCAAGCACTGGCACGATGTGACGGTGGCGGTGCTGATGGGTTTCATGGTCGGCTCGCTCAACAAGGTGTGGCCGTGGAAAGAGGTCGTCGAAACCTACACCGACAGCCACGGCAAGATCATGCCGCTCGTCGAGAGCAACGTCGCGCCCGGCCGTTTCGAGGCCCTCACGCAGCAGGATGCACTGCTCGCGGAGGCCATCGTACTCTGCATCGTGGGATTCCTGGCGATTTACTGCATCGAACTCGCGGCGCGCATCGTCGTCAAAAAACAGGAGGAATAGCCATGCGGCGTTTCGGACTTATCGGCCGGCCGCTGGGGCACTCCGCCTCGGCAGCCTATTTCGCGGCGAAATTCGAACGCGAGGGGATTGCCGACTGCACCTACACCCTCTACGAACTGCCCGAAATCGGGGCGCTGGAGCGCCTGCTGGCGGAGACTCCCGACCTGTGCGGCTTCAACGTCACGATCCCCTACAAACGCGAGGTCATGGCGCTGCTCGACGACCTGTCGCACGATGCGCGGCTGGTCGGCGCCGTGAACTGCGTGCGCCGTACGGCAGACTCACGCCTCGTGGGACACAATACCGATGTCATCGGCCTGCGGGCCGCCTTCGACTGCCTGCTCGGGGGCGAACAGCCCTCGCATGCCCTCGTACTGGGTACGGGTGGGGCGTCGCAGGCCGTGCAGTATGTGCTCGCCGAGCGGGGCATCCCGTTCGACCTCGTGTCACGCGACGCCGCAAAGGGCAACTACACCTACGACAACCTGCCGTGCGAGGCCGTGGAGCAGAGCTGCCTCATAGTCAACGCATCGCCCGTGGGAACCTACCCCGCCGTCGATGCCGCGCCGCGAATCCCCTACGGCTACCTTACGCCCGGGCACTACCTGCTCGACCTGGTATACAACCCGCCCCTGACCCGGTTCCTCGACCTGGGGCGCCAGCGCGGGGCGCGCATACTCAACGGCGAGGTGATGTTCCGCCGGCAGGCCGAGGCTTCGTGGCGGATATGGAACGAATAAACCTTAAAACGAAGGGCATATGAAACGTACAGCGATCTTATTGGCGGCACTGGCCTTGTGGTGCGGTGCCGCGGCGCAGCAGACCCAGCCGCCCCGTTTCCAGGGCGCCGATGCCAAACGCTTCATGGCAAGGCTGATGGGCGAAACCGAGAAATTGGCGATAGAGAAGCAAATCCCGGCGTCGGAGCTTTCGCCGCAGGTCGTGGTCGCCTTTACGGTGGACACGGCGGGACGGGTGGACGGGTGGCGTTTCCTGGACAATACCTGCCAGGGGCGCGACAAATGCGATGCCGAGCCCGCGACGGAGCGTACGAAGCAGCTCGTGACCGAGGCGTTGGGGCGCCTCGAAGCGTGGACGCCGGCTCGGAAGGACGGTCTGCCCGTAAGTTATACCTGGCGGCTGACGATGCGCCTTCCGGTGGAGAAGATCGCCAAGCGGCAGGAGGCCGACCCGTTGCTGTTCATGGGCGGCGATCCCGACGAGACTTTCCACGAATGGGCGCGGGTGCGGCTGCGTTACGACGAGCGGTTCTCCTCGCGCGGCGTGGCCGGGCTGGTGCATGTGCGTTTCTACATCGAACCGGACGGGAAGGTCACGATCGGCGAGGTGCTCTCGTCGCCCGACGAGAAACTCTCCCGGGAGGTCATCCGCGTCATCAAGGCCAGCAAAGGCCACTGGGTGCCCCGCCGCGTGCGCGGCGTGCCGCAGCGGACGGCCTACGAGTACCGGATCAATTTCACCTGACCCGTGCGGCGCCGGACTGCGTGCCGCGTAAAATCGAAAAGGGTGTACGTGCAACCTGCACGTACACCCTTTTCGATGCATGGCCTTCCCGGACGCGATGCCGGTACGCGCCGTTCCGAACAGCCCTCCGCTGCCGCCGGCAGCCTGCCTGACGCGGAGTGAGGCGCGCCGTTTTTATCTGTGCTGAAGCATCGCCCTGGCCTTCTCGGCGTCCTCGGGACGCACGACGACCTGTGCGGGCATGGTGCCTATGGGGTAAATGGCCGACATATATTCGTTGCGGATCATCGACCAGATCCCTGCGCTGTCGAGCATGGATTTCGCGATCTCGGCTTCTGTGATGGTGTTGTATTCCGCCAATACAACCATGGTTTCGTCTTGCATAATCTCTCGGTTTTTGTTGGATACCTAAAGTTAGGAATTTTGTTGATAAAATGCAAGAGCCCTGCCACGAATTCTGCGGAAATATCCCTATCTTTGTTGTGCGATAAATTTGAAGAGTTACGACCATGCCTGAATTCGTCCATCTGCACGTACATACCCAATATTCGATCCTCGACGGCGCCGCGGCCATCAAGCCGCTCATCAAACGCGCCAAAGCATTGGGGATGAATGCCATCGCCATCACCGACCACGGCAACATGTACGGTGTCAAGAATTTCCACGACACCGCTACGGACGCCGGGGTGAAGCCGATCCTCGGCTGTGAGGTCTACGTGGTGAAAAACCGTTTCGAGAAGGACAAGGACGAGAAGGCCGGCGACCACCTGATCCTGCTGGCCAAGAACCTCGAAGGCTACCACAACCTCTGCAAGATGGTCTCCTACTCGTTTACCGAGGGGTTCTATTACAAGCCGCGCATCGACAAGCAACTGCTCGAACAGTACCACGAAGGGCTGATCTGCTGCTCGGCATGTCTGGGCGGCGAGGTGCCCCAGGCCATCATGCACAACGACATGGAGGAGGCCGAGCGCGTGGTGCAGTGGTTCAAGGGGGTCTTCGGCGACGACTATTACCTCGAATTGCAGCTGCATCCCTCGGGCGACCCGCAGAAGGATGCGGACGTCTACGAGAACCAGCTGCGGGTGAACAAGGCGCTGCTGGAGCTGGCCGCCAAGTTCGGCGTGAAGTACATCTGTTCCAACGACGTGCACTTCATCCTCGCGGAGGATGCCGTGGCGCACGACCACCTGATATGCCTCAATACGGGGCGCGACCTGGACGACCCGAACCGTATGCGTTACACGTTCCAGGAGTACCTCAAATCACCCGAGGAGATGGCCGCGCTGTTCCCCGACCACCCCGAGGCACTGGCCACGACGCTCGAGATCGCTGCCAAATGCGAGGATTACAAGCTCACGCACGCCCCCCTGATGCCGAACTTCCCGCCGCCGGAGGATTTCAAGATCGACCTCGCGGAGCTCCGCGAATCCTTCGTCAAGAAGATCGAGGACGCGGAGTTGCTGGCCAGGATCGGCGCCTGTGCGTCGGTCGAAGAGCTGGAACAGCTCGTCGCCCATGACAAGGAGCTGTCGGACAGGCTGATGGTCGCCAAGCAATATTGCTACCTCGTAGACCTCACCTACAAGGGCGCGCACCGCCGTTACGGCGAGGTGCTGGACGAGAAGGTCGAGCAACGGCTCAAATACGAGTTGGATACGATCGAGTGGATGGGTTTCCCGGGCTACTTCCTGATCGTGTGGGACTACATCCGCGCCGCCCGCGAAATGGGGGTCTCGGTGGGCCCCGGCCGTGGTTCGGCCGCGGGTTCGGTGGTCGCCTACTGTCTGAAGATCACCAATATCGACCCGCTGAAATACGACCTGCTGTTCGAGCGTTTCCTCAACCCCGAGCGTATCTCGCTGCCCGATGTCGACGTCGACTTCGATGAGGACGGCCGCGCCGACGTATTGCGCTACTGCGTGCAGAAATACGGCCAGAAGCGCGTTGCCCAGATCGTGACGTTCGGCACCATGGCGCCCAAGATGGCCATCAAGGACGTTGCCCGTGTGCAGAAGCTCGCCCTCTCGGAGAGCGACCGCCTGTCGAAACTGGTGCCCGACAAGATCACCCCCGACAAGAAACACGGCGAGACGCCGTTCGATTTCGTATACAAGGAGTCTCCCGAGCTGGCAGCCGAGCGCGAGTCGCCCAACCAGCTGATACGCAATACGCTCAAGTACGCCGAGAAACTCGAAGGCTCGATCCGCCAGACGGGTGTGCACGCCTGCGGCGTGATCATCGGCCAGGACGACCTCGAGAAGTTCGCGCCGATGGCCATTGCCAAGGATGCCGAGCTGAACGTGGTTGAATTCGAGGGCAAGGAGGTCGAGAGCGTCGGCCTGATCAAGATGGACTTCCTGGGGCTGCGTACGCTGTCGATCATCAAGGACGCCGTGGAGAATGTCAAGGCGGTGCACGGCGTGGACGTGGACATCGACGACATCCCGCTGGACGACGCCCAGACCTACGAGGTCTTTGCACGCGGCGATACCACCGGCCTGTTCCAGTTCGAGTCCCCGGGCATGAAGAAGCACCTGCGCAACCTCAAGCCCAACCGTTTCGAAGACCTGATCGCCATGAACGCCCTCTACCGTCCGGGCCCGATGGAGTACATCCCCAATTTCATCGCCCGCAAGCACGGGCAGGAGCCGGTGACCTACGAGATCGCCGACATGGAGGAGTACCTGAGCGACACCTACGGCATCACGGTCTACCAGGAGCAGGTCATGTTGCTGTCGCAGAAGCTCGCAGGGTTCACGGGCGGCGAGGCCGATACGCTGCGTAAGGCCATGGGTAAGAAGAAGCGCGACGTGCTGGACAAGATGAAGCCCAAGTTCATCAACGGCTGTAAGGAGCGCGGGCACGACGAGAAGATCTGCGACAAGATATGGGGCGACTGGGAGGCGTTCGCATCCTATGCCTTCAACAAGTCGCACTCGACCTGCTATGCCTACGTGGCCTACCAGACCGGTTACCTGAAGGCGCACTACCCTTCGGAGTTCATGGCGGCGCTGCTGAGCCGAAACCTGGCGGACATCAAGCAGCTGACGCTCTACATGAACGAGTGCAAGCGCATGGGCATCCGGGTGCTGGGGCCCGACATCAACGAGTCGATGCGCACCTTCTCGTCGAACAAGTCCGGCGACGTGCGTTTCGGGCTGGGGGCCGTGAAGGGTGTCGGCGAAGCCGCCGTGGAGAGCATCATCGCCGAACGCAACGCCAACGGCCGCTTCAAGGACATATACGACCTGATGGAGCGCGTGAACTTCACGGCCGTGAACCGCAAATGCTTCGAGAACCTGGCCTATGCCGGCGGGTTCGATTCGATATCGGGCTTCCACCGGGGCAAATTCTTCGGGGCGGATGCACGCGACAATACGGGCATCACCTTCATCGAACAGCTGATGCGTTACGGACAGCGTTTCCAGGCCGAGAAGAACAACGCCCAGCAAAGCCTGTTCGGAGGCGGCGGGCAGGTGGACATCCAGCGCCCCGTGCTGCCGGCGTGCAAAGACTGGACGCAGCTGGAGACCCTGGCCAAGGAGCGCGAGATGATCGGCCTTTACCTGTCGGCGCACCCGCTGGATGACTATAAGGTCATCATCAACCACATGTGCAAGACCCAGCTCACGGAGCTGGAGAACCTCGATCCCTTCAAGGGGCAGGAGATCGCCGTGGCGGGCATGGTTGTGAGCGTGCAGAACCTGATGACCAAAACCGGCAAGCCGTGGGGCAAGTTCGTGCTGGAGGATTACAACGGCACGCACGAATTCGCGCTGTTCGGCAAGGACTACGAGAATTTCCGCAAATACCTCTTTGCGGATTATTTCCTCTTTATCCGCGGCCGCGTGCAGCCCAAGCCCTATAACGACAAGGAGTTGGAATTCAAGATCATCTCGATGGTGCAGCTCTCGGAGATGCGCGACACGATGATCAAGGAGATGCATGTGCAGCTGCCCGTGCAGGAGGTGACGCAGGAGCTGATCCGCGACCTGTCGGAACGTGTCCGCGAAGCTCGGGGCGAAACCCTGTTCCGGGTCAATGTCTACGACCGCGACGCGCATGTCTCGCTGAGCCTTTTCTCGAAAAGCTATAAGGTGAGCCTCACGCAGTCGCTGGTAGGCTATTTGGAGGACAACGACATAAAGTATTCGATCGCATAAACTATACAAACAATTAAAAACCTTGTAATTATGGCTTTAGCAATCACAAAGGAGAATTTTCAGGAAGTACTTTCGTCAGAGCTGCCCGTCGTCATCGACTTCTGGGCCGAATGGTGCGGTCCCTGCCGCATGGTAGCCCCCATCGTGGACGAGCTCGCCACCGAGTATGAGGGCCGCGTTCTGATCGCCAAGTGCGACGTGGAGGAGAACGATGAGATCACGGCGAAATACGGCGTGCGCAACATCCCCACCATTATCTTCCTCAAGGGCGGGGAACTGGTGGACAAGCAGGTCGGCGCCGCATCGAAGGATGCGCTGGTCGCCAAGATCGAAAAGCTGCTCTAAGATGCTGCGCAGCATAGCGTGGCATGGAATGCGGGCCGTGGAGTTTTCGAAAGGGGACTACGCGGCCCTGCTGGTTCCGGACATGGGCGCCAACCTCGTGCGGCTGGCCGACACGCGGCGCGGCATCGAAATCCTGCGTGCACCCGCCGGGGATGAGGTCGAAGAGTTCCGGCGGCGCCCGCATGTGTTCGGACTGCCGATCCTCTTCCCGCCCAACCGCATTGCAGACGGGCAATACACGTTCGACGGGCGCACCTACCGCTTCCCGATCACCGACGCGAAAGGAGGCCACTATCACCACGGCATTCTCAAGAGCCAGCCTTTCGCCGTGTCGAAGGCGTGTGAAACCGCGGACGAGGTGTTGGTCGAATGCCGTTACTATTCGAATGCGGGGAACGATGCGATATTCCGCGATTTCCCGCACGAGTTCAAGTGCAAGATCGTATACCGCCTCACGGCCGGCGGGCTGGAACAGGAGGTGATGTTCGCCAACCGCAGCAAGGAGCCGATGCCCGTCGGCGTGGGGTTCCATACGCCGATGCGGATTCCCTTCGCCGGAGGTGTGGCAGGCGATTACGTGATGCGTGCGGCGATTGGAGAACAAGTTGAGCTGAGCGGACGTAACATCCCGACCGGCCGCAAGTTGCCGTTGTCGGAGAAATTTGCCCGGCTGCGCGGCGCAGGGTTACAGGTAACGGACTGCGACCCGATCGAGGCGGCTTTCACGGTGCGCGAGCTGTCTCTTATACACATCTCCGAGCCCACGAGACTCCTGAGCATCTCGTA
>ENA-OYAL01000820-OYAL01000820.1-human-gut-metagenome-genome-assembly--contig:-NODE-820-length-12811-cov-3.769599_pt1 | contig 12811 bp, 9 predicted proteins | sample MGYA00244516_ERZ652817 | MGnify/ENA primary metagenome ERZ652817 (study PRJEB26926, sample SAMN06164692) | human gut metagenome | biome: ENVO:00009003; feature: ENVO:2100002; material: ENVO:00002003...
GCGCGTGCCTGCTCGCGGCGGTCGCGGCGGCTTTGGGTCGCAGCTTCCGGCACTTCGGCCGCGGCTTCGGAATGGGTCTGGAGGGAATCGGACAGGCGTTGGCGGAGGCTGTCTTCGGCTGCCGAGGCAAGCATTCCCCGGGGTACGGACGAGCCGAACACCAACTGGGCGAAGAGTAGGAGTGCCGCCGCCGAAAACAGATATTTTACCCTGATTCTATCCAAAATCCCAATAATTTTTCGTACCTTTGCCGACATGTCGGCAAAAACGCCTGGATCGGGGCCTCGATGCACTCCCGCCGGGTTTTTTAGGCGCGACAAAGATAGGTAAAAAATTACAGAAAGCTCACATTTGGCTCCATTAAATATGCGCACACGACTGTTCCTGTTATTCGCGTTTGCGGCCGTTACCGTTCTAATGAACGGTGCCACGGCCGGGAATATTGCGCACGGGGTCGAAGTTGTGGTCATCGATGCCGGACACGGCGGGAAATTCCCCGGGGCGCACTACGGCAATGTCTACGAGAAAGACCTCACGCTGAAGGTGGCGCTCAAACTCGGGAAGCTCATCGAGGAGGGGATGCCGGGCGTGAAGGTGGTCTATACCCGCAAGACGGACAAGGCGCTGGGCACCGATCTGGCAACCGACCTCCAGGCGCGTGCCGACATCGCCAACAAGGCCGGCGGCGACCTCTTCGTTTCGATCCACGTCAATGCTGCGAAATCCTCGGCGGCACGAGGTGTCGAGACGCTCATCATGGGCGAAAGCCCCAAGGAGCAGCGTTACAACGAGAACGCCCTGTTCGAGAACAACCGCGAAGACCTGATCGACATGTCGGACGAGCGGACGGCGGCCATCGTGCGGGCATATATCCAGAACCTGCAATTCACCTACGGCGAGTACAGCATGGCGCTGGCGCGCTGTATCCAGAATAATTACCTGAAGGCCGGGCGCCATTCGCGGGGCATCAAACCCCAGCTGCTGCGTGTGCTCTATGCCACCGACATGCCGGGCGTGCTGACCGAGATCGGTTTCATGTCCAACGCCCAGGAGATGGCCTATATGAAGTCGGAAAAGGGGCAGGACGAAATCGCCCGCTCGATTTACGAGGGCGTGAAGGACTATTCGGCCTATGTGCTCGAAACGCGCAGAGCCGGGGAGGAGGCCGCGGCCTCTCCGAAGCCCGTTAAAGAGCCCGAAACGCAGGTCGTCATCGGGAAGGAGCCCGTGCGCCCTGCGGAGCAGGACAAGGCATCCGATACGCCTGCCGGGAAGTCCGGACGGAAGCCTGCCGGGAAGGCCGCCACCCCGGAAAAGGCGGAGCCGCAGAAGGCTGCGGGCAAATCCGGGGCGCAAAAGCCGGAACCGCAGAAACCGGCCGGGGCCGAAGCTGCCCCTAACCAAGCTGCCCGGCCGTTGCGCTATACCGTGCAGGTGCTGGCCAGCGCGCAGACCGTGCCGACCTCGTCCGCACGTTTCAAATCCTACCGCAACAAGGTGAAACAGTATACCGCCGAGGGGCGGTTCCGCTATAAATATTGCGTCGGCGAGTACGACACCCGTGCCGCAGCCCAGAAACGGCTGGCCGAAGTACGCAAGGTTTTCCCCGATGCCTTCGTCGTGAGCTGCCGGGGCACGCAGATTGTGAAATGAAAATAAACGAGCTATGAAAAGGGAAGTTAAGATCGGCATATTCGCCGTGGCGATGATCGGCGTCGCCTGGGCCGGAATCCGGTTTCTGAAAGGTTTCGACATTTTCAGCCGGAACGTCGAGTATTATGCGGCCTACGACCAGATCAACGGCGTGCAGAACGCGTCGCCGATCATGATGAAGGGCGTGAAGATCGGTTCCGTGACACGGCTTTCGTTCGATCCCGCCCGCAGCGACAAGGTCGTGTTGCAATTCACGATCAAGCGCCAATACCGCATTCCGTCCGATTCCGAGGCCAAAATCTTCAGCAACGGACTGATGGGTGCCAAGGCGATCGAAATCACCTACGGCACGGCCGACACCTACCTCCAGAAGGGCGATACGCTGCGTTCGAGCCGCGACCGCGACCTGATGGACATGGCCGGCTCCGAGCTGGATTTCTTCAAGCAGAAGGTTTCGCAGCTCACCACCGACCTTTCGCGCACGCTCGAAAACCTGAACGGCCTGATGGAAACCAATGCGGACAACATCGCCGGGACGCTCGGCAACCTGAACTCCGTGACGGGCGACATGGCCGAGATACTCTCGGCGGAGAAAAACAGCCTGAAGAGCGCACTGGACAACCTTTCGAAATTCTCCGACATGCTCGGCGAGAATGCCGGGCGCGTGGACAGCATCATCGGCGACGTGGATCGTTTCACCTCGCAGCTCACCGAGGAACAGTTTGCCCGCAAGCTTTCGCAGGCCGTGGAGCACCTCGACGGTCTCGTGGCACGCATCGCGCAGGGCGAAGGCACGATCGGCAAGCTCATCAGCGACCCCGAACTGTACGAGTCGCTCGAAAAGGCCAGCGACAACCTCGCGGCGCTGCTGGCCGATGTCAAACAATACCCCGGCCGTTACGTCCACCTCTCGCTCTTCGGGCGCAACCCCGAAAAGATGAAGGAGCGTGCCGACAGGAAGGCCGCCAAGGCTGCTGCCAAGGCTGAGCGCGATTCGCTCAAGCGGCTGCAGTAGCCCATCAACCCGACATAGAGATGATTTATCCTGCAAACTTCGAGCAGAAGATCGGCTTCGACCGGCTTCGGGAACAGGTTGCAGCGCTTTGCACCATGCGTGCCGCCCGCGGGAAGCTCGCCGAAGAGACTTTCTCGGCCTCGGCGCGCGAGATCGGGCGGAGGCTGGAACTTGCCGACCAGATGCGCCTGCTGCTCGACATGGAGCACGATTTTCCCGGCGGGGAATATCCCGACGTCGACCATGTCGTTGCCAAACTGCGTGTCGAAGGGACGTTCCTCGACGTGGGGGAGGTGGTGACCCTGCACCGGGCGCTGAGCCTCGTCGGCAGCGTCGTTGCGTTCATCCTCACCCGCGAAGGGCAATATCCGGCGCTGTATGCCCGCAGCCGCGGCGTCGAGGCATTCCCCGGGATCGTGCAGCGGATCGACGCCATCGTCGATCGTTTCGGCAATATCCGGGACAATGCTTCGCCGGCCCTGCTGGAGATCCGGCGCGCCATCCGCGAACGCGAAGGGCAGGCCGCTAAGCGGTTGCAGGCGGTGCTTGCCGCCGCCAAAGGGGCCGGTATCGTCGATGCCGACGCCCAGATCTCGATCCGCGAAGGGAAGGCCGTGATCCCGGTCGCCGCGGCCAATAAACGCAAGCTGCAGGGCTTCATTCACGACGAATCGGCCACGGGGCGTACGTTCTACGTCGAACCGGTCGAGGTCGTGGAGATCAACAACGAGCTGCGCGAACTGGAATATGCCGAGCGGCGCGAGATCGTCCGCATCCTCTCGGAGTTCACCGATTCGGTGCGCCCCGATGCCGGGCTGATCGCCGCGTCGGGCGACTACCTGGCCGAGATCGACATGCTGCGTGCCAAGGGACGCTGGGCATCGCAGAACGGCTGCGTGAAACCGATCATCTCGGACGACGACCGGCTGGTGCTGAAGAATGCCCGCCACCCGCTCCTGCAGCAAACCCTGCGGGCGCAGGGGCGCGAGGTCGTACCGCTCGACATGCAGCTCGACCGCCGCAAGCATATCCTTGTCATTTCGGGGCCCAATGCGGGCGGCAAGTCGGTCTGCCTCAAGACCACCGGCCTCGTGCAGTATATGTTCCAGTGCGGGTTCCCCGTTCCGGCATCGGAGGTTTCGGAACTGCCCGTGTTCCGTTCGATCTTCATCGACATCGGCGACGAGCAGTCGATCGACGACGACCTGTCGACCTATTCGTCGCACCTGCTCAACATGAAGAACATGCTCTCGGGGGCTTCGTCGTCGGCGCTGGTGCTGATCGACGAGTTCGGGTCGGGTACCGAGCCGGTCATCGGCGGAGCCATCGCCGAGGCCATCCTCGAACGCCTGCTGGCCAAAGGGTGCTACGGCGTCATCACGACCCACTATGCCAATATCAAGTACTATGCGTCGAATACCGAGGGCATCGCCAATGGCGCCATGATGTTCGACGTGCAGAATATCCGCCCGCTGTTCCGCCTCGAAATGGGCAAGCCGGGCAGTTCGTTCGCTGTGGAGATCGCCCGCAAGATCGGGCTCCCGGAGGATATTATCCGCGCGGCGGGCGAGAAGGCCGGCAGCGACCATATCAACATCGAGAAGCAGCTGCGTGAGATCGCCCGCGACAAGCATTACTGGGAACAGAAGCGCGACCGCATCCGCCAGACCGACCGCAAGGTCGAGGAGCTGGAGCAGACCTATGCCGGGCAGTTGTCGAAGATCAGGGCCGAGCGGCAGGAGATACTCAAAAAGGCCAAGCTGGAGGCGCAGCAGCTGATCGCCGATGCCAACCGGCAGATCGAGAATACGATCAGGACGATCCGCGAGGCGCAGGCCGAAAAGGAGCTGACGCGCCTTGCGCGCCGCGAACTGGACGATTTCCGCGACGCGGTGGCGAAGGTCGACACGGCGGACAAGGACGCCGAGGTCGCCCGCGAGATCGAACGTATCGAGCGCCGCCGTCAGCGGCGTGAAGAACGCAAGGCGCAGCGGGGCGAGGCGCAGGCGGCGGGGGCTGCCCCTGCCGAGGCTCCGAAACCGCGCGAGGTGGAGGCCGGGTCGAAAGTCCGCATGGCCGGACAGGATATGGTCGGCGTGGTGCAGTCGGTCAAGGGGCGCAAGGCGCAGGTCGCCTTCGGCCAGATACTGACTACGGTCGACCGGAAGATGCTGACCGTGGTCTCGAACAGCGAGTTCCGCGAGGCGACACGCCCGCAGACGGCGCGGACGGTGGTGTCGGCCGACATTTCGGCCCGCAAGCTCAGCTTCAAAGACCATATCGACGTGCGGGGCATGCGTGCCGCCGAGGCGCTGGACGCCGTGCAGGATTTCATCGACGACGCCCTGATGGTGGGCGTGGGGTCGGTGTCGATCCTCCATGGCAAGGGCACGGGGGCTCTCAAGGAGGAGATACGCCGCTACCTGCGCACGGTGCCCGAGGTCGAAAGCGCCCGCGACGAGCATGCCGACCGGGGCGGGGCGGGAATTACGATCGTGACATTTGACCTTTCGTGAGGACGGCTGCCTCCGGCGCTTCCGCTCGCGGCAGCCGCATACTCCGCGTATGTTCCTGCCCCGCCGGCTTCGTGAAGCCCCGGATGCCATCCGCCCGGCGAAAAACGGATAAGATACAGGATGAACTACAAACTCTCGGAAATAGCCGCCGTTGTCGGCGGGAAATTTACAGGCTGCGATGCCGAAGTGCGGTCGGTCGTCACCGACAGCCGCTCGCTGTCGTGCGAACTGGGCTGCTGCCCGATGTTCGTGGCCATGCGCGGTGCCAACCACGACTCGCACGGCTTCGTCGCCCAGATGTCGGCGCGCGGCGTGCGTGCGTTCCTCGTCGAACGTGACGTTGAGTGCCCCGCCGGTTGTGGCTTCGTGCGTGTGGACAACGCCATCGACGCCCTGCAACGCCTTGCGGCGCACTACCGTGCGCAATTCAAGGGTACGGTCGTCGGCATCACCGGTTCGAACGGCAAGACCGTCATCAAGGAGTGGATCGCCGAAGAACTGCCCGCGGGGATGAAATATTACCGCTCGCCGAAAAGCTACAATTCGCAGCTGGGCGTGCCCCTCTCGGTGCTGATGCTCGAAGGCGACGAGGAGCTGGCGGTCTTCGAGGCGGGCATTTCGAAGCCCGGCGAGATGGAGCGGCTGGAGCGCATCATCCGTCCCGACGTGGTTGTTTTTACCTCGATCGGCGACGCGCATCAGGAGAATTTCCTCAATCTCGAGCAGAAGTGCGACGAGAAAATGGTGCTGGCCCGCAATGCCTCGAAAATCATCTACCACAGCTATTACGAGCCGCTGGGGGGCATGGTCGCGGCGCGTTTCGCCGACCGCAAGCCCCTCGATGCTGCGTCGTTCCCCGAGGTGCCGGAGTCGGTCATCGGCAACGCCGCATCGCGCCGCAATGCCCAGATCGTCGAGGCGTTCTGCGCCGCGATGCACTATCCCGCGCCGTCGTTCGCCTCGGCGCCCACGGTGCCCATGCGTCTCGAGGTGAAGGAGGGCATCAACGATTCGATCCTGATCAACGACGCCTATAACCTCGACCTCAATTCGCTGGCGCTGGCGCTCGATTACCTGTACGGCGTGGCGCTGAACCGCCGCCGTACGCTCGTCCTGTCGGACATCTCGCAAAGCGGGCTTTCCGACGGCGAGCTCTACGGCCGTGTCGCGGGGATGGTCGCACGGGCGGGCGTCGACTTCCTGATCGGCATCGGCCCGCGCCTGAAACGCCATGCAGGTCTGTTCGGCTGCGACAAGGAGTTTTACGCCTCGACCGACGAGTGCATCGCGCGCATCGACCGCAGGGCCGTGGCCGGGCGTGCCATCCTGCTGAAAGGCGCCCGCGATTTCCGCTTCGAGAAACTGGCGCACGCCCTCGCGCGCCGCAGCCATACGACGGTGCTGGAGGTCGACCTCGACGCCATGACGCACAACCTCAATTTCTTCCGTTCGAAGCTCAGCTTCGGTACGAAACTCGTGGCGATGGTCAAGGCCGGCTCGTATGGTGCCGGCGATTTCGAAGTCGCGCAGCTGTTGCAGCACCAGGGCGTCGATTACCTGGCCGTGGCGTTCGCCGACGAGGGGGTACTGTTGCGCGAGCGGGGCATTTCGATGCCCGTCGTGGTGCTCAACGCCGATGCCGACAGTTTCGATCAGATGATCGCCAACCGCCTCGAACCCGAGATATACAGCCTCCATTCGCTCGGCGCCTTCGCCGGGGCCGTGGTGCATGCGGGTGAGAGCCGTTACCCGATCCATATTAAGCTCGACACGGGTATGCACCGGCTGGGATTCACGGACGACGAAGTCGGGGCGCTGTGCAGGGCGCTGGCGGAAACCCCGCAGGTCAAGGTCGCCTCGGTCTTCTCGCACCTCAACTGTGCCGACATGCCCGAAGAGGATGCCTATACCCGGGCGCAGATCGCCCTGTTCGACCGCATGAGTGCCCGCGTCGCCGCCTCGCTGCCCTACCCGGTCATCCGCCATACGGCCAATTCGGCCGCCATCGAACGCTTCCCCGAGGCACAGTTCGACATGTGCCGCCTCGGGCTGGGGCTTTACGGCTTCGGCTACCGGCATAACGGGATGCTGCGTCCCGTCTCGACCCTCCGCACGCGTATCGTGCAGGTCAAGCACCTGTCTGCGGGCGAGGCCGTAGGGTATGGACGGGCCGGGAAACTCACGCGCGAAACTACGACGGCGACGATCCCCATCGGATATGCCGACGGGCTCGACCGCCACCTGGGCTGCGGCCGCTGGTCGGTGCTGGTGGCCGGGAGCCCCGCCCCCATCGTCGGACGCATCTGCATGGACAGCTGCATGGTCGACATTACGGGGATTCCCGGCGTGAAGGAAGGCGACGAAGTCGTGGTCTTCTCGCCCGAGCCGGGCAACGACCTGGAAACGATGGCCCGCGTGCTCGATACGATTCCCTATGAGATCATGACCTCGGTTTCGGGGCGCGTAAAACGGATTTACCTCAAAGAATAATGTTATGATATGCTATGATTGCGGCGGTGAAATCGCTTCCGGAACCGGAACGTGTCCCTCCTGCGGTTGCCCCGCCGGGCGCGATGAGGCCGCCGAGTGCCTCGGGGCGCGGCTGCTGACGGCACAGCTCGAATCCGAATCGGCCCTCGACCAGTTGGGCAAGGCCCGCAGCGCCATGTTCGCCGCGGCGTTGCTGGCGCTCGCCAGCGGCGTGGTCGAACTGGTCAACGCCCAGGGAAACGGGGTGAGGCTGATGGTCGGAATCATGATGCTCGTGCTGGCGGGCGGCTATGTGGCTATCGGCTGCAATGTCCGCAAATCCCCGCTGGTGCTTTCGGTTGCGGGACTGGTCGTGAGCGCATTCTTCCTGAGCGGTGTTTTCGGGGTGGTGATCGCCGGTGTCATGGCGCTGAGCGTCTGGTTTGCGGTGCTGTATACGAAGGCCGCCGGCCGGGAGCGGGAACTCCGGGCCAAACTCGAAAAACTGAAATAAGATGTACGGAACGCTCTATCTGATCCCGTGTCCGATTTCGGACGAAACGGCACCGTGGGACGTGCTGCCTGCGGCGAACCGTGCCGTGATGGATTCGCTCGACTATTTCATCGTCGAGAACACCCGTTCGGCGCGGCGGTTCCTGTCGAAGGCCGGCATCGCGCGGCCGATCGACACGCTGGAGTTCCGCGAGCTGAACGAACATACCGTCGCCGGGCGTGAGGTCGAAGAGCTGGTGAAACCGCTCGTTGAGGGCCGCTCGGCGGGGGTTGTTTCCGAAGCGGGCGTGCCGGGCGTCGCCGATCCCGGGGCACTGGTCGTCGAGGCGTGCCACCGCCACGGTATCCGCGTGGTGCCGCTCGTCGGGCCGTCGTCCGTCATCTTGGCCGTCATGGCCTCGGGGCTCAACGGGCAGTCGTTCGCCTTCAACGGCTACCTGCCCGTCAAGCCGCCCGAACGGGTGCAGGCGATCCGCCGCTTCGAACGCCGTGCGCAGTCCGAACGCCAGTCGCAGCTCTTCATCGAGGCGCCTTACCGCAATGTGAAGCTGATGGAACAGCTCCTGCAAACCCTTGCCCCCGAGACGCGCCTGACGCTGGCGATGGACATTACCGCCCCCGGCGAATATATCCGTACGCTCGCCGTGCGCGAGTGGCGGTCGGTGCGGCTGCCGGAAATGAACAGGCGCCCGGCGATTTTTATCATCGGGTAGGCATGGCCCGGCGGTTGGTATACAATTTGTTCGAATATAAGACGGAAAATCTGAAAAACACGAGATATGAAAAAGGAAAAAACTTATAATGAGGCTGTTGACGGCGACGAAGGATTCGTTCCCGGTGAAGGTTACCCTTCGTGCGACGGCGAACCCTGTGCCAATGTGTCAGACGACTCGCAGGACGGAACTGACACAATGGCAGACGCTGCCGAAGGCGGCGACAAGGCCGGAGCGGGATCGGATCTGACGGCGGCACTGGCCGAGTGGCAGGATAAATTCATCCGCCTACAGGCCGAATTCGATAATTACCGCAAGCGTACGCTCAAGGAGAAGATGGACTTGGTGCAGACCGGGGGCCGTGACGTGCTGCTGGCGATGCTCCCCGTGCGCGACGACGTGCAGCGTGCCGTCGATGCCATGCAGAAGAGCGACGACATCGAAGCGCTGCGTGCCGGCGTGACGCTTATTTCACAGAAATTTACCGATACGCTCCGCCAGAAAGGGGTCACCGAGATCGACGTCAAGGGCAGGGAGTTCGACGCCGACCTCTGCGAGGCGGTGGCTAAATTCGCTGCCGGGGAGGAAATGCAGGGCAAGGTCGTCGACATTGTCCAGACGGGTTATATGCTGGGCGACAAGGTGCTGCGTTTCGCAAAAGTTGTTGTAGGAGAATAATGCCATGGCAGAAAAGAGGGATTACTACGAAGTGCTGGGCGTCCAGAAAAACGCTAACGCTGACGAAATAAAGAAGGCTTACCGCAAGGCGGCCATCCAATACCACCCCGATAAAAACCCGGGTGACAAGGAGGCCGAAGAGAAATTCAAGGAGGCGGCCGAGGCATACGACGTACTGTCGAACCCCGACAAACGTGCCCGTTACGATCAGTTCGGCCATGCCGGGATGAGCGGTGCCGCGGGTGGCGGGGCAGGCGGCTTCGGCGGGTTCAGCGGCGGCGGTTTCTCGATGGAGGATATCTTCTCGCAGTTCGGCGATATTTTCGGCGGACATTTCGGCGGCGGGTTCCGCTCGTCGTCGTCATCGGGCGGCGGGCGTCGTGTGAACCGGGGATCGGATATCCGCATCAAGGTCAAGCTGACCCTCGCCGAGATCGCCAACGGCGTCACCAAGAAACTCAAGATAAACAAGACCGTCGCCTGCGATAAGTGCGGCGGTACGGGGGCCAAGGACAGCAACTCCTACTCGACCTGTTCGACCTGCAACGGTACGGGCTATGTGACGCGTGTGGAGAACACCTTCTTCGGCCGCATGCAGACGCAGGGCGTCTGCCCCACGTGCGGCGGTACGGGCAAAGTCATCACCGCACCCTGCGACAAGTGCAAGGGCGAGGGAACCATCCGCGGCCAGGAGGTCGTGGAGATCCGAATCCCGGCCGGCGTGGGTGAGGGTATGGTACTCACCGTCACGGGCAAGGGCAATGCCGCCCGTCACGGAGGCGTCAACGGCGACCTGCAGGTCATGATCGAAGAGGAGTCCAATCCCGAGCTGGTGCGTGACGGCAACGACCTGATCCACAACCTCAATATCACCGTTACGACAGCCCTGCTGGGCGGTACGGTCGAGGTACCGACGGTCGATGGCCGTGCCAAGATCAAGATCGCCCCGGGAACGCATGCCGGCAAGGTGCTGCGCCTGGGCGGCAAGGGGTTGCCCGACGTCAACGGCTATGGCCGCGGCGACGAACTGGTCGTGGTCGACATCACGATCCCCTCGAAGCTCAGTGCCGAGGAGAAGCGGCTGGTCGAACAGCTGGCGCAGCAGCCCGGTTTCCAGCATGCCGAATCGGTCAAGAACCAGAATATCTTCGAGCGGATGAAGAGTTTCTTCCGGTAGGGAAGCAGCGGTTTGCATATGCGGCGGGATGTCGGGGGACTTTGCGGGCCACGGCATTCCGCCGTCGTTCGCAGCGCCCCTTCCGCTGCGGTGCACGGAGGTTTGCGGGCGTATTCCCCGCCGCCTTTCCCGGGGCCATTGCGGCTGTTGCCAGCCTGTTTGAGGGGTGTTTCCCCTCCCGTACCGCTGCCGGGGGTTTCCCCTGCTGCGGGGCATCGGACGTCTGGCACCGCATCCTCGGCAGGACTTTACGGGCGCCGCAGGCGGAAAAAAGGGTTTTACAGGCAATAAAATTGCCGGAGAATTCGTATCTTTACCAAAAATAATTAGGAGGACACGCCATGTTAGGTTTCACCCCGTTCAAGAGACACGCCAACAAGTTCAACTACATACCGCGCTACTACGATCCCGAAAAGGAGGCGCGCGAGCAGCGCCGTGCCGAACTTCGCGGCGAGAGGGCCGAAGACGGGGATCGTGAGTACCGTCCCGGACAATATATCCGTACGCAGCGCGATGCCCGTGCCGCCCGCCGTTCCAAGGAGGATGACAAGGGGCGTATGCGCATCTGGAAGATGGCCGGTGCCGCAGTTATCGTCCTGCTGTTCATCTACATCCTTTATCCGAAGCTCGCCGATGTGTTCCTGCGTGCCCGTACGGCGCCGGCACAGACCGAATCCGCTGCCACCGAATCCGCTCCGCGCAACGGGCTCGACCAGACGGGTATTTCCGACGTAGAGTGGCAGGAGCAGCCTATCACGGTGGTTCCCAACGATTATCAGGAATAAATGGCAGATAAGATCAGATTATTACCCGAAGTCGTCGCCAACCAGATTGCTGCGGGCGAGGTCGTCAACCGTCCCGCATCGGTGGTCAAGGAGATGATGGAGAACGCCATCGACGCCGGCGCCCGTACCGTGAAGGTCAACTTCCGTGACGGGGGCAAGGATTTGATCCAGATCGTCGACGACGGCTCGGGCATGTCGCCCATCGACGCGCGTATGGCCTTCGACCGCCATGCCACCAGCAAGATAACTTCCGTCGAAGACATCTACGCCCTCAATACGTTCGGGTTCCGCGGCGAGGCGCTCGCTTCGATCGCCGCCGTGGCGCAGGTCGAACTGCGCACGCGGCAGGAGGGCGACGAAGTGGGTACCCAGACCGAAATCAACGGCGGCCAGTTCGCCGGGCAGACTCCCGTGATGTGTCCCGTGGGGGCGCAGTTCTTCGTGCGCAACCTTTTTTACAACGTGCCCGCCCGCCGCCGTTTCCTCGACAAGAGTACGACTTCGGCCGCACAGATCAAGGCCGAATTCCAGCGTGTTGCGCTGTGCAACCCCCATATCGCCTTCGAACTTTACGCCAACGACGCTCCGGTCTATACGCTCTGTGCCACGTCGCTGGCGGGACGTATCGTCGACGTGGTGGGACGCCATATCAAGCAGAACCTGCTGGAGGTCGATGCCGACACCTCGATCGCCCGCATCGGGGGCTATATCGGCCGTCCGGCTGCCGCCAAGCGGCGCAACGGCGAGCAGTACCTCTTCGTCAACGGACGTTATTTCAAGAGTTCGTACCTCACGAGCGCCATCATGAAGGCCTATGAGAAACTGATCCCCGAGAGCAGTTCGCCTTCCTATTTCCTCTACCTGACGATCGACCCTTCGCGCATCGACGTCAATGTCCACCCGCAGAAGACCGAAGTGAAATTCGCCGACGAGGAGGCCGTCTGGCAGATCATCAACGCCGCCGTGCGCGAGACGCTCGCCAAGACGGGGGCCGTGCCGCTGATGGATTTCGACCGCGACGGCATCGTCGAGATCCCGGCATTGAGCAAAGGGGCCGTCTACAGCGAGCCCCGCGCCATGTCCAACGGCGACTACAATCCGTTTCGCGAGGAGTATATCGACCCTACGGCGCCCGATCCCAATGTCGATTTCACGGGCTTCGACGTCCCGTACGACGATCGCGGACAGACGCTTTCCGATACGGCCGGGACGGGCTTCGCCCCGCGCGCCGGTATGGGCGGCGGCAAGTCGGGGGGCAGTGCGTCCGGTGGCAGCCTGCCCGGCGGGCTGCG
>ENA-OYAL01000830-OYAL01000830.1-human-gut-metagenome-genome-assembly--contig:-NODE-830-length-12697-cov-4.323841_pt1 | contig 12697 bp, 6 predicted proteins | sample MGYA00244516_ERZ652817 | MGnify/ENA primary metagenome ERZ652817 (study PRJEB26926, sample SAMN06164692) | human gut metagenome | biome: ENVO:00009003; feature: ENVO:2100002; material: ENVO:00002003...
GGGCAACCGCACGCTGTCGAACCACGGCGACCTGGAGATCATCGGCAACCAGTCGCCGCGTTACCAGTACAGCATCAACATGTCGCTGAACTGGAACGGCATCGGGCTTTCGATGCTGTGGCAGGGCGTGGGCAAGCGCGACTGGTACCCGTGGACGGAGTCCGGATTCTTCTGGGGCAAATGGAACCGCGCCTACAACTCGCTGATGAAGACGCAGACGGGCGACAACGTGGTCCGGATCGACAAGAGCACCGACAACTGGCGCGTCACGAACATGGACAAGAACCCCTACTGGACACGCATGGTATCGCTCGCCGCCAACCGTAACGACGGCCCGCTGACGTGGGAGAACGACCACTACTTGCAGGACGCTTCGTACATCCGACTGAAGAACATCACCATCGACTACACCTTCCCCAAGCACATCTGCAAGAAGCTGCGCCTCGAGGGGCTGAAGGTCTACCTGTCGGGCGAGAACCTCTTCACCCACTCGCCGATGTTTAAGCACACGGACATGTTCGACCCCGAAGTCATCACCAGCGGCGACTCCGATTTCGCAGCCTCGACCACTTCGGGCCTGAACGGTACGGGTAACGGCTATTCCTACCCGATGCTCAAGACCGTGACCCTGGGTATAAACGTAACATTTTAACCGACAGCAACCATGAGAAAGATACTGCTATATACGCTGACGACCCTCGCTGCTGCGGGAATGGCCTCCTGCGAGGATTTCCTGACGCGCGACACCTACGACCAGATCGGCAGCGACGAGTTCTGGAAATCGGAAACCGACCTGGAACTCTATGCCAACGGTTTCATCCAGAAGATGATCCCCGGCGACGGAACCATCACGCGCGGCGACATCTATGCCGACTACTGCGCCGTGGACATCCCGACCGACCTGCTGCGCCCCGACGGCAACGTCTCGCCCGACAACCAGACCGGATGGGCTGAGAGCAACTGGACGAACCTTCGCCGCGTGAACTACATGCTCGACAACATGCACAAGTGCAGGGGGCGTGTGAGCGACGAGATCTACAACCACTACGAGGGCGTCGCCCGTTTCTGGCGCGCCTGGTTCTACTACGACAAGGTGCAGACCTTCGGCGCCGTGCCCTGGTACGACTTCACGATCGCGGCCAGCGACAAGGAGGCGATGATGAAACCCCGCGACAGCCGCGAGTACGTCATGGACAAAGTGCTGGAAGACCTCACCTTCGCAAGCACCTACTGCCTCTCCGACGCCAAGTTCACCAAAGGCTCGGCGCTCATCAACAAGTGGGTGGCGCTGGCCTTCAAGTCGCGCGTCTGCCTCTATGAAGGCACCTTCCGCAAGTACCACTCGCGCGAGCCGTCGTCCGACAAACCGTGGCAGGCCGAGTATAACGCCGACAACAAATTCCTGCGCGAGGCCGCTGCCGCCGCCAAGGAGATCATGGACAAGGGGCCCTATTCGCTCGTCACGGGCGATGTGAAGACCGCCTACCGCTCGCTCTTCACCAGCGCCGGGCTGCTCACGCAGGAGGTGATCTTCGGCCGCGAGTACAGCAAGGAGCTCTCGGCGTTCCACGAGACCAGCTGGTACTACTATTCGCCGACCTACGGTGCCAAGATCGCCATGACCAAGAAGTTCATGAACACCTACCTCACGACCCGGGGCACGCCGTTCACCGACATCGACGGTTACCAGACCATCGACTTCATCCGCGAGTTCGACGGCCGTGACGCCCGCATGGCGCAGACGGTCATCAGCCCGACCTACAAGATGAAGATCAGCGGCCGCGAACGGCTCTATTCGCCCAACTGGAAAGTGACCCGTACGGGCTACCATCCGATCAAGTGGTCGATCGACGACGATGCCGACAACGTGCTGTCGAAGGCCGCGAGCTGGAATTCGCTGCCGATCCTCCGCTATGCCGAGGTGCTGCTGAACTACGCCGAGGCGAAGGCCGAGCTGGGCGAAATAGACGCCGCGGTATGGGATCAGACCATCGCGCAACTGCGCAGCCGTGCCGGCGTGACCCCGGTCGTCCCGGACAAGGCCGACCCCTACATGGAGGCCTATTTCCTCAATACCGTGACCGACAAGTGGATACTCGAAGTGCGCCGTGAGCGCGGCATCGAGCTCTGCCTCGAAATGGGGCTGCGCTGGGACGACGACATGCGCTGGCACATGGGCGACCTGCTCACGAGCGACAACAACCCCTGGACGGGCATCTGGATCGGCAACACGGGCTACACCTACGATTTCACGGGGCAGAGCACCGACGACAACGGCGATCCCGTACCCGACTTCTACATCCGCCCGGGCGAGGATACCGAACATTCGATCGCCATTTCCAATACGGGGGCCAACCAGACCTTCTCGCTCAACGCCGCGGGGAATATCGTCTGGGAGTACAAGCGCACGTGGGGCGAAAAGAAATACCTGCGTCCGATCCCCCAGACGGCGATCACCCGCAACCCGAACCTCGAACAGAACGCGCTCTGGAAATAAGCAATAAAAAACTCAGGATATGAAAACGAAAATCATGTTATTATGCTGTATGGCGGCGACGCTGATGCTGGCATGCAGCAACGACAAGTCCGGCGGGCATGACGGCGGCGAGGGAGTCGAAACCGAAGTCAACGGCACGCAGCTCGACGGCAATACGACCCTCTACGGACTGGTGACCGACACGTCGGGGAACCCCGTCCCGGGGGTGGTCGTGTCGGACGGCTACGGCTGCGTGGAGACCGACGCCAACGGTGTCTACCAGATGGAGCGCTACAAGAAGGCGCGCTTCGTACATTACAGCACGCCGGCAGGGTATGCCGTCAACACGTCGGCCGACAATTACCCGCTCTTCTACGCCGAGATCGTCCATAAGAACATCGCCGACCGCCACGACTTCGTGCTGACGCCGCTGCCGGCCCCGGAAACAGATTTCACGTTGGTATGCATCGCCGACCCGCAGTGCTCTACCACGGCCGAGATCAGCCGCTACGTCAACGAGACGATCCCCGACGTCGAGGCTACGGTCGACGGTTACAAGGCCAAGGGTACGCCGGTCTACGGCATCACGCTCGGCGACATCGTCTTCGATACGCCCGACCTGTGGAGCAACATGAAGGAGTCGATGGCCAACCGCAACCTGCCCATCTTCCAGACCATCGGCAACCACGACCATTTGCAGACCGAGACCTCCGACGACAATGCTGCGGCCAATTTCGAAACGCAGTTCGGCCCGCGCAACTATTCGTTCAACCGCGGCGACGTGCACATCGTGTCGATGGACAACGTCCTCTACGAAGGCAAGAAGAAGTACAAGGGCGGCATCACCGACAAGCAGCTCGAGTGGCTGCGCCAGGACTTGTCGCACGTCGACAAGGACAAGCTCGTGATCTTCTGCGCGCACATCCCGTTCCGCGGGGGTACGAGCGTGACGGACGAGAGCCACGAGAACTACGACGGCGTGCTCGACCTGCTGTCCGGGTTCTCCGAGGCGCACATCATGATCGGCCATACGCATTACCACCAGAAATACATCCACAAGCGTAACGGGAAGACGATCCTCGAACATGTCCACGGCGCCGCCTGCGGTGCATGGTGGACGGCGAACATCTGCGCCGACGGCACGCCGAACGGGTACAGCGTCTACGAGATCTCGGGCAACACCATTGCCAACCAGTACTACAAGTCGACCAACAAGGAAGCCGGCTATCAGATCCGGGCCTATTCGGCCACGCAGGTGTTCGGCAAGTCGGGCAGCCTCACCTTCGGCTGGGCGGCCAACGCCCCGGCCATGAACGATGCGAAGTGCATCGTGGCCAACGTCTGGAACTCCGACGCCTCGGGCAACTGGAAAGTCTCGCTCTGGCAGAACGGCACGAAGGTCTGCGACATGACCCGCGTCAAGACCTACGACTACTGGGCCTATGCCTACCACGTGCTCTATTACAGCAAGAGCGTGGGCACGACCTGGGGCAAGAACCTCGACCATTACTATTACGGGAACCTGGCGTCGGGAACGCCCGAGACCGCCGATTTCGAAATCGTGGCGGAGGACGGCATGGGCAACACCTACCGCACCTCGAAGCTCCAGACCGACTTCATAGGCTTCTGACCCTCCCGCTCCTAAAAGCGATGCCGCGCCCCGAAAAGGGCGCGGCATTTTTCTTGCCGGTTCACAGGCGCGGTTGCAGGCACGTCGCCTCCCGGGCGCAGGTTCCTCCTCCCGCCTTGCGGGACCGCCGTCGCCGCCCCTATACGGCGGCGTTCCGTCCCGTGCGGTCAATACCAGCCTTCGGTCTGCGTGAGGTTGTAATTTCGGCTCATGGCCGCCTGCGTGATGGGCCATAGCAGTATGTTGGGGTTCTTGTCGCGCTGCGCCGCGATGTCGGCGCTGTACTCCCATATCTTGTCCGTGCGCAGGAGCATCCACCAGGTGCGGCCTTCGCCGACCATCTCCCTGAGGTATTCGTCGACGATCGCCTGCAGGACGGCTTCGGGCGACGTGTCGGTGTAGTAATCCTTCCGCCCGTAGGCCCTGGCGACCAGCGGTGCCAGGGCTTCGAGCGCACCCGCGTAGTCCTTCCCGTAATACCGGGCTTCGGCCGCCATCAGGAAGGCTTCGCCGTAGCGGTAAAGGATGAAATCCGAGTCGAAAATGCGTGTGCCGTTGTCCACGCGCCCCATCAGCTTCTCCGTCCAGCCGATCCTGCGGCCGCCCGTGCCGTAATCGGCCGTGCGACAGGTCAGCGCTGCACGCGTATCGGCGGGATCGGCCTGCAGCAGGGCCTGGTAGGTGTCGGTATACCACCACCACTGGTTGCCCCCGGTGGTTGGGACGGGGTTGTTGCGGTAGGCCGCTTCGACGTAACTCTCGTTCCAGCCGAGGTAGTAGGCCGGGCCGTTCAGGGCTTCCGACACATCCTGGTGCACGGCGAAAATGACCTCGCGGCCGCATTTGTTCGACGAACTGAAAATATCGGCATACGCGGGCTCGAGCAGGGCGTCCGACAGGCCGAGTTCCCCGAGCGCCTCTTGGGCCATCGCCAGGTAAGCCTCGCCCCCGGCCTGCATACGGTACATCCACAGGGCATAGTCGGCCTTCAGCATCGCCACGGCGGCCGGCGTGGCCACGGTCTTGTCCGACGTATCGGCGACGTACCTTTCCGCGTCGGCAATGTCGCGTTCCACGCGCATCAGCACTTCCGAGACGGGGGTGCGTCCGAGGAACAGCTCCGTGTCGGTCGATTCGTAGCCCCAGAGCGGCAGCGGGGCATCGCCCCAGATGCGTGCGATCTGGAAGAAGCAGTACGCGCGGATGAAGTGGGCGTTCCCCAGGCAGAAGGCCCGCGGTTTCTCCTTCAACCCCATCGCAGGAACATGCCTGATGACCAGGTTTGCCTGGTTGACCGTCGTGTAGAGCGCCGTCCAGTCGGCATACTCGTTGACCGAGCTCATGGTGCTGGTGCGCACTTGCGACTGGTCGACGCCGTTGAGCGTGTTGTGCGTCCCCGGGCCCCACAGCCCGTTGCGCAGCTCGCCCCAGCAGAGGTAGATGTCGTTCATGCTCTTGAGCGCGCTGCGCAGGTAGACGTACAGCCCATAGGTGGCCGACGTGGCGTCGCTCTCCTCTTTCCACATGTTGCTGGCCGAGAGCTTGTTGTCCTGCATGATGTCCAGGTCGCCGTGGCAGCCGCCCGCCCCGTATGCGCAGAACAGCAGCGCGACTCCGGCTATAGTCTTTCCGAATTTCGTTTTCATGGCAGTAGGGTGTCAGAACGTGAGTTTGGCCGTGAAGAGCACTTTGCGCGTCGGCGGGTAGGGACTGAACCCGGTGTCGTAGGTCGACGACGCGGTGTAGAGGCCGCCGGTGGTCGCGGCCTCGGGCGAGACCCCGTGCACGGCCGTCCAGTAGCAGAGCGTGTTGCCCGAGACGGTGAGCGTCACGTCGCTTATGTGCAGTTTGCGCAGCCACGCCTTCGGGAGCGACCACGAGAGCGAAACGTCGCGCAGGCAGAGGTAGTCGGCCTTCTCGACGAATATGTCGGACGTGCGCCCGTAGTTGCGGTTGCCCCAGTCCGTATCGTTGGCCGTGAAACGGGCGTAGCGCGTGTCGTCGCCCGGCTGCGACCAGCATTTTTTCACCTCGTTCACCAGGTTGTAGTTGCAGTTGCCCATCGTCGACTGGAAATAGCGCATCTGCATGTCGTTGCGCACCGAATGTCCCAGGGCATAGTCCATGTAGACGTTCAGCGTCCAGTTCCGGTAACGGAACGTATTGCCGATGCCGCCCGTCGAGTGGGGCAGGGCATACCCCAGCAGGAACTGGTCTTCGGCGTTGATGATCTGCCGGCCGTCCATGCGCGTCGATCCCGGACGGTCTTTCCACTCATAGTCGCCGATGTCCTTGCGCCCGGCTATCTGCCGCCGGTCGCTGCGCCGGTAGCCGCGCGACTGCGTGTCGTACCGGGCCGCGTCGGCCTCCTCCTGCGTCTCGATGATGCGCTCTGCGACATAGCCGAAGATACGCCCCATGCGCTCGCCCTCGGCGATGCCCCCGAACTGGCTCCCGTCGCCGACCGAGATGCCGTTGATGCGGTTGCGGGGATTGCCGTTGTCGGGCAGTTCGAGCACGCGGTTCATGTTGTAGCTGTACGTGAAATCCGTCCTCCACGAAAAACCCTTGCGATCGATGTTGACCGACGACAGCGACAGTTCCGTGCCGTAGAACCTGACACGCCCCAGGTTGGTCGAAACCGAGTTGTAGCCCGTCGTATTGGGGAGGCTGACGTCGAACAGCAGGTCGCGCGTCTCCTTGTTGTAATAGTCGAGCGCCAGCGTGATGCGGTTGTCCAGCAGCCCGAGGTCGATGCCGGCGTTGAACTGGAGGGTCTTCTCCCAGATCAGGCCGTTGTTGGGCATCGTATTGGTCGTGGTGGTCGCGTTGCCGTTGTAGGTGTAGAGCGAATTGTAGCTGCCGTAGGTGTCGTACAGCCCGATCCCGTTGTTGCCCGTCAGCCCGTAGCTCACGCGCGCCTTGAGCATGCTGACCGCACTGTTTTCGGGCCAGAAGCCCTCCTTGCTGACCACCCATCCGGCCGATGCCGCCGGGAAATAGCCCCAGCGGTGGCCTGCGGCGAATTTCGACGAACCGTCGATGCGCATCGTCGCGGCGAGGAGGTAACGCCCGCCGTAGTCGTAGTTCACACGCCCGAAATAGGAGATCAGGCACTCCCGCGTGCGGGTACTCTTCGGATAGTTGGCGATGTTCGAAGTCCCGGCGTCGAGCACGGGCAGCTTGTCCGACACGGCACCCTGCACCCGCACGTCGAAGCTGTTGAGTTTGTCGAGCATGTATTCGTAGCCCGCCACGGCACCCAGGCGGTGCCCGTTGCCGAACGTACCCTTGTAGTCGGCATAGGCCTGGAAATCCATGCGGTTGGTCTCCGAAAAGCCCTCCTTCATGGGCCGTATGTTCGAGCCCGTCGTGGGGTTGTCCTCGACATAGAAATAGCTGCGCGTATGGCGGTTGTAGTTGGTGAACTGCCCGACCAGGCGCAGCCCGTCGAACACCTCCCAGTCGAGGTTGATCGTGGCCGTCGAACGCTTGATCGTCGACCCGGCATTGTGGTAGTAATAGGCGTAGTAGGCGGCCGGTATCGTCGTGTTGTTGGTGCCCAGCGCGGGCGTGCCCGCCAGCTCCTCGCCCGCCTCCTCGCCGTACCAGTCGCGGTGGGTGTTGGGGACGGAGAGCCCGCGTATGACCGAGTTGCGCAGGCTGAGCGGCGCACTCTCGAAGGTCTGCTGCTCGATCTGCGAATAGTCGAATGTCGTCGAGGCCCTGAGCCGCCGCGTCACCTGGAAGGTCGTGTTGCCGTGGAACGTGAAGCGCGAATAGCCCGTCGTGATCCCGATCCCGCTGTCGTCCGTATAACCCGCCGAGGCGGCGTATTGGATGTTGTCGCCGCCCCCGTCGATGCCGACGTAGTAATTCTGCCAACATGCGTCGCCGAACCATTGGCTCTGCTGGTCGTTGTCCTCGAAGACGATGATGCGCCCGGGGTTCACCGGGTCTTCGACCCATTGGTAGCCGGCGGGAACCTGCTCGTCCGGCCGGAGGTAACGGGTCGTCCAGAGCGATTTGGCCGTATTGCCCGTGCCTGCCGACTGTTCGCCGCCCAGCACCGATGCCGGATCCATGCCGCCGCAATACCCCTCCATGAGCGCCGGACGCACCGTGAGGATGTAATCGCGGGCGTTCATCAGGTCGAACTTCGTGGCGGGCGACGCCCAGGCCCACTGCCCCTCGAATACGATCCGGGGGCCGAGGTGTTTCGAACCTTTCTTCGTGGTGATGAGGATCACGCCGTTCGACGCGCGGGAACCGTAGATGCCCGCCGCCGCGGCATCCTTGAGGAACGAAACGGATTCGATGTCGTTGGGATTCAGCCCGGCCATTTCGCGGACTACGCCGTCGACCAGCACGATCGGGTCGTTCGACTGGTTGATCGACGATCCGCCGCGAATCAGGAATTTGGGGTCTGCGCCCGGTGTCGCATCGGTCGTGGCGACCCTCACGCCGGGGATGCGTCCCTTCAGGGCGTCGCCGACCGAATTGACGGGGATACCCTCCAGGAGATGCCCGTCGAATTTGCTGATGGCCGCAGTCACCGTCCTGCGCGACTGCGTGCCGTATCCGACCACCACCACGTCCTCGAGCACGGCTTCGTATTCCTCCAGTACGACGTCGATGGCCGACCTCGTCCCGATGCGTTCCTCCCGGTCGGCATAGCCTATGTATGAGAAAACGAGGGTGGCGTCCGGATCGGCGAAAATCCGGTAATTGCCCTCCGCCCCGGCCGAAACGCCCCGCATCGTATCCTTCACGACGACCGAGGCGCCGACCAGCGGCGTCCCCGAGCCGTCCTTGACGCGCCCCGTCACGAGTACCAGCTGCGAACGCGCGGAATCCGTGTCGTAGGTCAGCACCACGATGCGGTCGACGACCTTGTAACGGAATCCCCGTCCCTTGAATACCTTTTCCAGGATATGTTCCAGCGGCGCCGCGGTTTCATGCACCGACACGTCGCCGAGCGGCATCTGCGACAGTGCCGATTCGTAGGAGAACAGTACGCCCGTCTGTGAGGTGACGGCCTCCGTGAAGGTCAGCACCGTTGCGGATCCGAGCGTGAGATCCACAGCGTAGGTCTTTTGTGGCGAGGCATTTCTGCCGTCATCCGTAGCATGGGCCTGCGGACACATGCCGGTCAACAGGAGAAGAAATACCAATTCCAGCTTGGGGATGGAATTTTTCTTCATATTTTAAGGTTCGTGAAGCGTGTTCCGGGTTGTGCGGTGCAAAAGGCCTGCGGTGGTCGGCCGCAGGCCCCGTATCATTCGTTGCGGATCACCTCGCAATGCGTTCCGGTCATGAACTCGATGATGTCGACGACCTCCTCGAGCGAATTGCTCCGCAGGTAGTTGATGTCGTAGCGTTTGCCGTCGTCGGGCGACATGATGCGTATGCGTACGCCGTAGCTCTTTTCGATGCCGGCGATGATCTCCGTGATCGTGGCGCCCTTCATCGTGACCAGGTTGTAACGCCTGGTCACATAGAGCGGCGCGTTGATTTCGGCCACCTCCATGTCGCCCATCCGGGCGTCGTACACGGCGCGCTGGTTGGGATGCAGCCGCACGAGGTTGTCGCCGCCGGGGGTTTCGAGGCGTACGGCGCCGCGTTCGAGCACCACCTCCGTGAACGGGTCGCCGGCGAGCGCCCGGACATTGAAGGCCGTGCCCAGCACCCGGATCGCCAGCTCGCGGGTCTCCACGACGAAGGGATGCCGCGGATCGTGCGACACGTCGAAATAGGCCTCACCGTCGAGCCGCACGATCCGCTCCCCGTCCCCCTTGCCTACGGCATAGCGCAACTCGGTGCCGTCTTGCAGCCACACCTGCGTCCCGTCCTCCAGATGCAGGACGGCCACGTCGCCGGTATGGTTGGCATAGGACTGGAACCGCCCGGCTTCCGGCAAGCGCAGCCCTGCCAGCCAGGCTGCCGCGACCGCGATCACGACCACGGCTGCCGCAGCCGCTGCGGACATCCAACGCCGCCATGCGAACCGCGCGGGGCGCTGCATGGCGTCGTCGGCGTCGATACGCGCGTTGAGCCGCCGTAGCATGGCATCGCAGCGCTCGCCGGTGGCGGGGGAGATGAGCGTCCTGTGTGCGCTCCATACGGCCGCGACTTCGAAAAACAGGCTGCGGTTCTTCTCCGAGGCTTCGAGCCAGGCATATACCTCCCGGTCTTCGGCCCCGCTCGTCCGGCGGACGAGGTATCTGTATAGCAGTCCCTCCATGTCGGTTATGGTAGGGGTATCTGTATGGCGTTCCAATATGTATACTTTTAGGGTGTTACCTATACTATACAGCCATAGACACAAAAATACCTAGTCTGTTTTCACTTTTTTTCGAAAAAAGTGCATTTTTTCTGAAATCCCGGGAAATAGGGGTCGAGGACGAAGCTGCGCAGGGCTAAAGGTAATAAAAATATCCGGGCTTCAAAGCCCGGATATCATCCCGGCCGTACCTTCGGCACAGGTGCCGGGCAGGATACGGAACGGTTCGGTCAGTTCCACTTGCCCAGCAGCTTGCGGGGGTAGTTCGTGCAGATGGCGTAGAGTTTGTCCTTGTAGGCCAGGTAGTAATCCATGTCGACATCCAGGTCGGCATTGTATACGCTGAGCTTCAGCCCCGCATCGAGGAATTTCTGCACCGAATAACCGTTCTTGTTCACGGTCTTCCCCTCGAAATAGAGGTTTTCGGTCGAGAGGTTCGCCCACGGATAGCCGTAGGAGATGTAATCGGCCGGGTTGCGGAAGCTCATCCACCCGGCATTGCTGCCCACGGCGCCCGCCGCGGCGAGCGAACGCTGCCAGATGGTGACGGGGCTGCTCGAACTGATTTTCGTCGCATTGCCCGTGACGATGAACTCGCAGAAATTCTGCGCGCCCATCTCTTCGATGATCTCGCACGCCCGCTCACACGCCCTGGCCGAAGCCTCGCGCCCCTCTTCGGTCGATTTGCCGTCGATGGTAATGTTCTTCACGTCGAGCCACAGGCGCGTGGTTCCCGCCTCGAGCACCACGTCGATGAAGTCGGCCAGCGAGGGCAGCTGTTCCCCGTTGGCCAGCGTCCCGGCAGCACGCAATTCGGCGAGCGTATGCTCCCACGGCTTGAGGTTGTTGATGTAACACCCCGCCGATGCGTGCGCCACCACGACATCGTCGTCCTTCGTAAGGTAGATGTCGCACTCCGACGCATAGCAGCCCAGCCCGATGGCATAGTTGAGCGCCGCCACCGAATTGTCGGGGAACTGCCGTGTCCCGGCCTCCGTCGAACCGCCGCGGTGCGCGACGACACGGTTGCCGACCTCGGCCGGGATTTTGATCTCGGTGCCGGGCTTCGACGGCCCCGTCCAGTCCTTCAGCGGATCTTCGTCGTCGCTGCATCCTGCCGCCAGGCCGGCTGCGACAAGGGTGAGGAGCATAAGCATTTTATAGTATTTCATAGGTTTTTCTTTTTTTATTCGTTGTCGTTCCATGGCCGGAGCCCGGGCCGGACTGGGGCGGTCTCCCGTCCGGCCCGCTCCGGATTCAGAAATTCTCGTAATTTTTCACACAGCGCACCGCGGCTCCCGAACCGTTACCCACGTCGAACCCGTCGTCGAATACCATATCGGCCGAGGTCGTACAGTAGGCGCGCCACAGGGCCATCTTCGAGGCCGTGGTCTGTCCCATCATCGGGATCAGGCAGTAGAAGCGCACGTTGCCCGAGTTGGCGCAGTAGTCATAGCCGCTCTTGTAGAGGCGCCACCCCTGCGGGTAGAGGTTGAAAGCGAAGGCCTCGGCACCGTTCGAAATGACGGTCGCGGGGTTGAACTCGGCGTCCTGCCACTCCTTGCAGCGCAGGTGCGCCGCCACATTGGCCGCATTGCCCGAGGTCATGGCGCCGTACGATGCCGTCGCAGCCGCCACGGGGTAGTCCGAATAGCTCTTAGACGACTCCGCCACCGCGTAGATCAGGTCTTTCCAGTCGGACATGTTGGCGATATGCCAGCCGTAGGGACAGATGCCCTGCACCTGCATCGAGAGCGACGGGTGGTCGGCCTCGGCCTGCGTATTGCCGCCGTCGGAGGCTGCGTAGTCTTTCAGGTCGGCCTTGAGGATCGGTTCCAGCGTGATGCTGTTGCCCACGGCATCCACGACCACCGTCCCGGCGCCTCCCAGCGGGAAGGGCATCAGCAGGGCCGGGCTCAGCGCGCCGGCCGGGTCGCCCGTCAGCGTTTCGTACGAACTGTAAAGGCGTCCGTAGACCGAAGCGCGCGTCGTCACGCCGTCGGGCATCATCAGCTCCTCGAGCGTACCGCCGTTCTCCTCGGTGTCATAGGCCGGGTTGCGCATCGAATACTCCGCTTCGTCGTAACCGCCCGTCTTCGAGCCCCCGACCAGACCGCTGCCCAGCTTGTAGGTGCCCATCGCCGCGCCGCCGTTCCAGTGCAGGCCGGTCGTCATCCACGTCTTGGTCTTTCCGTCACGCGTGACGTATTCCTTGGTGGGGTAGCCGGCCAGTTCCGATTCGGGCATGCTGTTCACGGTCGAGATGCTGTCTCTTATACACATCTCCGAGCCCACGAGACTCCTGAGC
>ENA-OYAL01000840-OYAL01000840.1-human-gut-metagenome-genome-assembly--contig:-NODE-840-length-12560-cov-4.582567_pt1 | contig 12560 bp, 11 predicted proteins | sample MGYA00244516_ERZ652817 | MGnify/ENA primary metagenome ERZ652817 (study PRJEB26926, sample SAMN06164692) | human gut metagenome | biome: ENVO:00009003; feature: ENVO:2100002; material: ENVO:00002003...
TACGAGATGCTCAGGAGTCTCGTGGGCTCGGAGATGTGTATAAGAGACAGATGTTCAGCTGGATCTTACCTTTGCACAGGTCCAGCACTTCTTCCAGTGTGGGAACTTTGGCACCAGTGTACTTCTGGCCGAACCAGCGCCCGGCATCCAGCTTGCGAACCTCGTTATAGGTCAGGTCGTAGATGTTCTCGTTGCGGCCGGTGCAGCGGCGCAGGCTGGTATCGTGGGTCACCATGACCACGCCGTCCCTGGTCATCTGCACATCCAGCTCGGCCCACTCGCAGCCGTCGGTGATGCTGTTCCCGAGGAAAACGATGTCGTTACCCCGGATCGGCAACTGTTCGAAAAGACTGCGTTTCTGATAGTTGTATTCGTTTTGGGCGAACGATGCGACCGCGACGAACAAAGCCGCGGCAAGGAGGATGACTTTTTTCATATCCGGCTTCTATTTATTAATATTTGAGTTCACGTTTATAAAGCTGCACGGTGTTTTCCAGCCCGTAGTAGAGCGCATCGCAGATCAGCGCATGGCCGATCGACACCTCGTCCGTCCACGGGATGCGCCCGACGAAGAAGCGCAGGTTTTCCAGGCTGAGGTCATGCCCGGCGTTGAGCCCCAGCCCCTGGCGGCGCGCCTCTTCGGCAGCAGCCAGGTAGGGTGCCAGCGCAGCATCGGCACCCGCAGGGTACTCGCGCGCATAGGCTTCGGTATACAGCTCCACGCGGTCGGCGCCGCAAGCCTTCGCACCGGCGACCATCGCAGAGTCGGGATCGACGAAGACCGAAACACGGATACCCTTTTCGTGGAACCGCGCCGCGATCCCGGTCAGGAAATCCCGGTTGGCGAGCGTATCCCACCCGGCATTCGACGTAATGGCGTCATGCGCGTCGGGCACCAGGGTCACCTGGGCAGGGACGACCTCCAGTACGAGGTCGACGAAACTCGGAATGGGGTTGCCCTCGACGTTGAGTTCGGTGGTTAGCACACGCTTCAGGTCGCGGACGTCGTCGTAACGGATATGCCGGGCGTCGGGACGCGGATGCACCGTGATACCGTCGGCGCCGAAACGCTCGATATCAAGGGCTGCGCGAACCACATCGGGCATGTTGCCGCCCCGCGAATTGCGCACCACGGCAATCTTATTGATGTTTACACTTAACTTTGTCATAAAATTCGCTATATTTGCACGTAATGACGGCACAAGCCGCTTGTATAAAGCCCCAGGCGGAGCACGAACCATGCCGTCCCGATGTTGAACCCGACCGCGCCGGCCGATCCGCACGGGGGCACGAACGGCTCCCGGATGTCGTCTTGACGTGGTAAAGTTACTTATTTTTTCGAAACTCCGCCGATGAAAATCATACTTTTTTCCCGCAGGCAGCTCTCCCACACCGCAGCCGAGATATGCCAATTGTTCGATGCACTCCGCCTTTTCGGGTTCGACTACGCCGTCAACGAGGAGTTCGCCCCCCTCGTCACCGAACTCACGGGCATGCAGATCCCGCCCGAAAAGGTCTACGGGCACTGCGTAGGCCGGCAGCCCGCCGACAGCCTGATGGTCTGTTACGGCGGCGACGGCACGCTGCTCGAAGGCGTACACCGTCTCTGCGGCGCCCCGATCCCCGTCATGGGCATCAACGCCGGGCACCTCGGGTTCCTGACCAGCGCCCCGAGCGCCGGGCTGAACCTGATCTTCGAAGAGGTCGCGGCAGGGCGCCTCACCACCGAGCCCCGCTCGATGATCGAAGCCACGGGCGACTATGCCGAGCAGCCCGACACGGAGCTGGGGCTCAACGAATTCACCGTACAGCGCCACGGCGCCGGCATGATCTCGGTCGAAACCTACGTCGACGAGCAGATGGTGGCCACCTACCACGGCGACGGCGTGATCGTCTCGACCCCCACGGGGTCGACGGCCTACTCGCTCAGCGCCGGCGGCCCCGTCGTAGCCCCGACATGCGCCTGCCTGGTGATTTCCCCCCTGGCCCCGCACAACCTCACGATGCGCCCCGTGGTCATCCCCGACTCGGCCACGATCACGCTCCGCATCGACGCCCGGCGCTCCGACGCATTCGTCACCCTCGACAGCCGCGTATACGCCATCGGACAGGAGGCGGCATTCACGATAAAACGCGCCGAACAGAAGATTTTTTTGGCCGTACCGCACAATATATCATTTTATGACACGTTACGGAATAAAATGATGTGGGGCATCGACATCCGCAGTTGAAGCCCCTGTCTCAAATCGGTGTAAAGTTGTTCAGTAAAGTAGGTAGATTTTCATTTTAATTCCCTATATTTGTGCCCTAATATGAGCGAGCAGAATCGCATACCGCAACACGTCGCCATCATCATGGACGGCAACGGCCGCTGGGCCGAGCTGCGCGGCAAGGAGCGTTACGAAGGCCATGTTGCAGGTGTGGAACCTGTTCGGGCATCGTTGCGCGCAGCGGCACGCTGGGGAGTCAAGTACCTGACGCTCTATGCGTTCTCGACCGAAAACTGGGGGCGTCCCGCACAGGAAGTCGACGCGCTGATGGAGCTTTTCTGCAAGAGCGTGGTCAACGAGACCCCGGAACTGATCCGCCAGGGGGTGGAGATCCGGATGATCGGTGACCGCACACGATTTTCGGAGAAGGTGCAGCGCTACCTCTGCGAAGCCGAGCAACGGACGGCCGGGGGCAAGACGCTGACGCTGATCCTTGCGCTCAACTATTCGTCGCGCAGCGAGATCACGCGCGCCGTGCAGCGCATCGCCGCACGGGTCGCAGCCGGAGAGCTCGCCCCGGAGGAGATCTCCGAGGGGACGGTCAGCGCTTCGCTCGACACGGCGCCCTACCCGAACCCCGATCTGGTCGTCCGCACCAGCGGCGAATGCAGGTTGAGCAATTTCCTGCTCTGGCAGGCATCCTATGCCGAACTTTATTTTCCGGAGGTGCTGTGGCCCGATTTCACCGAAGAGGAGTTCGACCGGGCAATGGAGGAATACGCCCGCCGCGACCGACGTTTCGGGCTGGTTAAATAGATGAAGTAAAGATTAGATTAAAATAGATGAATTATTTCGGTAAGATATTCACGGCAGCCGTGACCTTCGTGTTATGCTGCACGAATATATTCGCCCAGGAACAGAATCCTGCAGACACCGCGGCCTCGTCGAAGCCCGCATTCCCGGAAAACGCCCCCATGATGCGGCAGGATGCCCCCCAGAAGCTCTACTACATCCGCGACATCAATATCCACGGTGTGCAGTACCTCAATTCCGACATCCTCAAATCCTCGGCCGGACTGATCGCAGGCGACTCGATCTACCTGCCCAGCAATTTCATCGCCAATGCCATTTCGCGCCTGTGGAGCCAGCGGTTCTTCTCCGACGTGAAGATCGGTGCCCAGATCGAAGGCGACAGCCTCGACCTGGAGGTTTTCCTCAAGGAGCGTCCCCGTGTCAACAACTGGGATTTCGAAGGCATCTCGAAGGGCAAGAAGAAAGACCTGCTGGAGAAGCTCAAACTCAAGCGGGGCAGCGAATTGTCGGATTATATCATCGACAAGAACAAAAAACTCATCAAGGCCTACTGGTCGGAAAAAGCCTTCCGCAATACGGAGGTGGACGTGCGCATCACCAACGACACGCTGCGCCCGCAGATGGTGAACGTCACGTTCCTCATCGACCGCAAGAACAAGGTCAAGATCGGCAAGATCAATTTCACGGGCAACGAACAGTTCAAGGACAAACGCCTGCGCCGTACCTTCAAGAAGACCCACCAGAAGAGCATCAACATTTTCCGCGGGGCGAAGCTCAACGAAAACGATTACGAAGAGGACAAAGACCTCCTGATCGACTTCTACAACTCGCGCGGTTACCGTAACGCCACGATCGTACGCGATTCGATCTACCCGATCAACGACAAGCGGCTGGGCATCGACCTCGAAGTCTCGGAAGGCAACAAATACTACATCCGCAACGTATCGTGGGTCGGCAACTCGGTCTACGAAACCAACGACCTGCAGCAGATGTTCGGCGTGAGCAAGGGCGACACCTACGACAAGAAGTCGATGCACAAACGACTGGGCATCGGCAAGGAAACCGACCCCGAGGCGATGTCCGTCTCGTCGCTCTACCAGAACAACGGCTACCTGATGTCGCAGATCGAACCCGCCGAGACGATCATCGGCCCGGACTCGATCGACATCGAGGTCAAGGTATTCGAGGGCAAGCAGTTCCAGATCAACGAGGTGGGCATCACGGGCAACCAGCGTGTCGACGACGAGGTCATCCGCCGCGAGCTGCGCACCTTCCCGGGCGAACTCTACGACCGCTCGCTGCTGATGCAGACCATCCGCACGCTCGGTTCGATGGGGCATTTCAACCCCGAAGCGATCATGCCCGACATCAAACCGGTATCCGACCGGCTTGTCAACGTCAACTGGCCGCTCGAGGAGCAGGCATCCGACCAGTTCAACATCGCGGGCGGCTGGGGTTCCGGTACGTTCGTGGGTTCGGTCGACATCACGCTCAACAACCTTTCGGTCAAAAATTTCTTCAAAAAAGGCGCATGGCGCCCCTACCCGATGGGACAGAACCAGCGTCTGTCGTTATCGGCCCAGACCAACGGTACCTATTACAAGGCCTTCGCCCTGAGTTTCACCGACCCGTGGCTCGGCGGCAAGAAGCCCAACTCGTTCACGATCTCGGCGCATTTCTCCGAGCAGAACAACGCCTACTACGTATGGCAGAAGAGTACGCAGTATTTCCGCACGTACGGCGTGGCAGCCGGTCTGGGTAAGCGTCTGAACTGGCCCGACCCCTACTTCACGCTCTACGGCGAGGCCAGCTACGAACGTTTCTCGCTCAAGAACTGGAATACGTTCGGCATGACCAACGGTGCGGCCAACCTGCTTTCGCTCAAACTCGTATTCGCCCGCAACTCGGTCGACCAGCCGATCTATCCGCGCCGCGGTTCGGAGTTCAGCGCTTCGGTGCAGTTCACGCCCCCCTACTCGCTCTGGGACGGCAAGGATTACAAGAAACTCGAACAACTGGCCAACAGCACGAACAGCACGACCGCCGACAAGGCCAACCAGGAGCGTTACCGCTGGGTAGAGTTCCACAAATGGCAGTTCAAGGCACAGTGGTTCCAGGCGCTGACGAAAAACTCGAACCTGGTGCTGATGCTCAAGGCCGAGATGGGTTACCTGGGCAACTACAATAAACACAAGGTTTCGCCTTTCGAGCGTTTCGAGGTCGGCGGCGACGGTATGTCGGGGTATAATATATACGGTATCGACATCATCTCGATGCGCGGTTACGAAGACGGGGCACTCGACCCCACGAGCGACTATTCAGTCGGCTACAACAAATACACGGCCGAGTTGCGCTACCCGGTCATCCTGAAACCCTCGTCGCAGATCTATGTACTGGGCTTCCTCGAAGGCGGTAATGCGTTCGAATCGTGGAAGAAGTTCTCGCCCTTCAAGATCAAGCGTTCGGCCGGCTTCGGCGTCCGCCTCTACCTGCCGGTGGTGGGTATGCTGGGTATCGACTGGGGTTACGGATTCGACGCCCCGGCAGGTTCGACCAAGAAGAGCGGCAGCCAGTTCCACTTCGTACTGGGCCAGCAGTTCTAAACCGCGGCACGGCGGGGCGGCCAGCGGGAGGGCAACTCCCCAGCCGGCTTTCCGGGCAAACATACGGGAAGCGCAAATAAAGCGCAGTGTGGCAATAAATTTGAAAGAAAATAGTTATATTTATAGCACCGTTCCGGGAAACCGGCTGAATATTAACTTAAAACACAAAGGATTATGAAACGTCTGATTTTAATAGCGGCATTCGTTCTCTCGGCTGGCACACTGGCTGCCCAGAACTACATAATCGTAAACAGCGAAAAGGTCTTCAAGTCCATCGACGCCTACAACACTGCGCTTTCCACGCTGGACAAACTGGCCGAACAATATCAGGATATGGTAGACGCGAAGTTCGCCGAAGTGGAGACGCTCTACAACAATTACATGAACCAGAAAGCCTCGCTCACGGCCGCGACGCGCCAAACTCGGGAAAACGACATCCTGGCCAAAGAAAAAGCGGCACAGGAGTATCAGGAAACACTCTTCGGCAATGACGGCACCCTGATGAAAAAGCGTGTCGAAATGATCGAGCCGATCCAGAAAAAGGTATTCTCCGCGATCGAAGCCTATGCCAAGCAGGTAGGTGCCGACGTGGTGCTCGATTCGGCCAATAACCCGACACTGCTCTACTCGAACCCCAGCGTAGACCGTACGCAGCAGGTTATCGACGTCCTCAAAAAATAGGATCATCAAAACATTAACTGATAATTTATGAAAAAAGCAATCAAACTAACCCTTGCGGTTGTATTCGTGATGGGCGCCACATCGCTCTTCGCACAGAAATTCGGGCGCATCAACACCCAGGAAGTTATCTCGGTGATGCCGGAAATGAAGGAGATGCAGACCAACATCGAAGCTTACAGTAAGGATCTTCAGGAGAGCATGGAGAACATTGTCGTCGAATACAATAACAAGTACCAGGAGTTCAACAAGAATTTCTCGACCATGTCGGACGCCGTACGCCAGCTCAAAGAGAAGGAACTGAATGACCTCATCCAGCGCCGCAACGATTTCGAACAGGTTGCACAGCAGGATCTCCAGAAGCGTTACAACGAGTTGCTGGCCCCGATCATCGACAAGGCCAAGGCTGCTATCGACAAGGTCGCAAGCGCTGGTAGCTACCTGGCAGTCTTCGATACCTCGACGGGGTCGCTGGCCTATTTCGATGAGGCCATGCTGACCGACCTCGCCCCGGCCGTGAAGAAGGAGCTGGGTATCACGGACGCCCCGGCAGCCGCGCCTGCCGCAGCCGCTGCTCCTGCTGCAAAATAAGGAGTGGCGAATAAACTCCAAAAATAAAGACTTGAAAAGTGCCGGAACCCCGGCACTTTTTTCATATCCAGACCGGACATCGCGACCGGGGAAATACGGAAAGGAGTTTAAATTGTTCATTTCGTTCGAATATCGAACATAATGAACTTAAATTACCATTTTATTGCTATATTTCGCCCGATTATAAAGGATGAAATGAACAGAAACCACACAGAAACTATGATCAACTCATTCACGCTGTCGCAACTCATCGAAATGTCCGGGGATAACCGCCAGGGCCTGATGAGGGAGTGCTTCACGGCCAGCAGCGACAACCGTATGGAAATTTTCCGGTTCCCGTGCCGCATCGACGCCTTCGTCATCGGCGTCGGCACGGAAGGGGAGACCAGCGTATCGCTCAACCTGCACGAATACCGGCTGAAGAAAAATTCGATCTTCATCTTCAGCCCGAAGAATATCCTCCAGGTCACGTCGGAGGAGTATTTCAAGGCCGACGTAATCGTCGTATCACCCGATTTCCTGCGCCGCATCAACATCGACACAAAAAATCTGCTCCAGCTTTTCCTGCAATTCGCGGCCAACCCCTGCCTGACGCTCACGCACGAGGAAAGCCACTCGATACGCAGTTTCATCGCGCAGATCGAGCGTGAAACCCGGGGCAAGGAGACCCATTTCACGCACGACATCATCAACGGGCTGATCGCCGCGACGATCTACAAGGTCGGGGACGTCCTCTACAACTACCTCTCGGAGCATCCCGAAGTACAGAATCCGATACACAACCGGGCCGAGGAGTACTTCAAGCAGTTCACGCACCTGTTGGGCGAGCACTACCGCACCGAACGCAGCGTGGGATTCTATGCCCGCCAACTCTGCATCACGCCCAAATACCTCACGACGCTCATCAAACGGATCAGCGGGCTGTCGGTTTCGGAGTGGATCGACAACTACGTGATCATCGAAGCCAAGACTCTGCTCAAATATTCCCACATGAGCATTCAGGAGATCGCCTACTACCTCAATTTCCCGAACCAATCGTTCTTCGGCAGCTACTTCAAACGCAATACGGGCATGTCGCCCTCGCAGTACAAGGCACAGAACTGACGGCACGGCATTGCCGCAGACAACAAAGCCTCCCCGGCCGCTTGGCCGGGGAGGCTTTATGCGCGTGCCCCGGGGATAATCCTCCGACGGCAAAAAAGGGAAGGGGCGGGAATCAGAAGGGGTACCCCACGCCGAAATTGAGCGCCGTATTTTTCCAGCGCAGGTTGTGTATCCACTTTTCGCCGGAGGGATTGTTCGGATTATGGAGCTGCACGCCCCAGTCGAGGCGGAGCACCGCGAACTTGATGTCCAGCCGCAGGCCGATACCCGTATTGAACCCCAACTGCTTGTAAAACTTGTCGAAATGAAAGACCGCATCATCGGAGTAGTCGGAGTTCTGCCGGATATACCAGATGTTACCCAGATCGAAGAAGGTCGCGCCATGCACCATGCCCCATATCGGAAAACGCAGTTCGAGGTTGGCCTCCAGCTTCACATCGCCCGTCTGTATGGGGAAGGAACTGTGGGGGTCGGGCACCGAACCCTGTCCCAGCGTACGTGGCGCCCAGCCGCGCATACCGTTGCTGCCGCCGCAATAGAACTGGCGGTCGAACGGGACGGAGGTCGAATTGCCGTAAGCCATCGCCACGCCGCCATAGATGCGGCCGACGAGCGCCGTGGCTCCCCCCAGCATGATCTTGCGGCTGATGCTCAGGTCGGTACGGAAATACTGCGAGTATTCGATCCCGAAAATCTTGGCCGGGCTTCCGTCTTTGGGACGCGCATAGAACAAGCGGTCTACGGCGTCGATCAGGTTGCCCGCCGTCTCGAAATTGAACCGGATATTGGTCGCATTGCCCCCGAGGTTCTTACGCTGGTTGTTATACGAATAGCCGAACGTCAGCCCGCCGATGAACTGCGTGCGGAAACTCTCGAGCAGGTACTTGTTGGGTGTGAGCTCCTGCTGCCCCGCGGAATCGGTCTTGTTTATCATCAGGAACGATTCGTCGAGGTTGTTAACATCGACCACGTTGATGTCGATGGGCCGCAGCGAGAACGTCGAGTAACGGTTGTTCGTCCACTGGTAGGTGATGCCCGCACTGGATAGCGTGCGCCGGTAATAGGGGCGATCCTGGAAATTGACCGACAGCTCGACCTTGGTCTTGGGCTGGTTGACCGAACGGAACCGCCGCGTGCGCCAGGGCATCAGGAAGCGCGGGAAAGTCAACCCGGTCGTGATGCCGAATTCCGTGGCCCGCTTCTTCCTGGCATCGGGCGCCTTCATAAACTCATAGCCGGCCGTGAACGAAACGTCGAACGCCTCGGCACCCCGGAAGATATTACGGTTCTGGTAGCCGACGGTGGCTTTCAGTCCGTAGAAGCTCGACGTGGTGCTTCCTTCCAGATCGACCTTGAAACTCTGTTTCAGGGTCGGGGTACAGAGGATATTGCATTTCAGGTACCCTTCCCGCGTATAGCGGGTCTGCGTGGAATCGGCCGACGCCCCGATAAAGGAGACGTAGTTGGTGACCTCGGCACTCTGGGGCTGCTCCACGAATTCGATCTTGGCGCTCTTGAAATACCCGAGCGACATCAGGTCGGTATAGGCACGGTTCACCTGCGCCGAATTGTAGACATAGTTCGGGTAGAGCGGTACCGCCTGCCGCAGGATCGCGGGTCGCAGGTTGGGGCGTTTCTCATAGACGATATTCAGGCCGCGGTAATAGAGCGTGTCGAGCCGCTGCAGGAAAGTCGAATCGGTTCGGGCTACCGTAGGGTCGTAATTGGGGAAGACGTTGATCTGGTCGATACGGTAGACCATGTTGTTGTCCATGACCGGAAGGCCGCGCTCGTTATATCCCGTAAGGTTCTGCTTGACGACCAGTTCGAGCCCGACCTTATGGCCGCCGCCCAGCGTATCGGCCACATACTCGATATTGTTGACCGTAAAGTTGTAATAACCCCGCTCCTTGAGGTAGGCCGCAATACGCTCGCGCTCGCGGTCGAGTACCGTGATGTCGAAGATGCCGCCCTTACGGAGCAGCGTATTGGCGGTATCGGGCAGGATGATCTGTTCGAGGAATTTGTCCTGGAACTCATAGGACACGGAGTCGATCCGGTAAGGCTCGCCCTGCCGGGTTCGGTAAGTGACCCTGGCGCGTTTGCGCCGCGAGGTGGTGTCCACCTCGAAGGTCACCTGCGATGCGCGGAAGCCCTTCGAATCCATAAAGATCTTCAGGTTCTGGGCACTCCGATCCGTCAGGCCCATGTCCAGCAACACGGGCTCCTGCCCGATCCTGCGCTTCCAGTTGTTCCACCAGTTCTGCTTGCCGGGGTTGGCCTGCTCGTAGAGCCAGACATAGAAATTGGTACCCAGAAAGCGTTTGTTCGGGGTCTGACGCACATATTTCTCGAAATCGGCCGCAGTGATGCGCTCCTTGCGGGGCGTCGACTTGTCGGCGTCGATCTTCACCTTCTGCAGCAGGTACTGGCCTTCGGGGATTTTGCGTGTGACGCTGCATGCCGAGCAGATCAGGCCCAGCATGGCGGCAACGAATATACGACAGGCCCCCCGCACCCCAGCGTCAGTTGTTAAAGAACCCTTTTTCCTTCAACAGCGCGAAATAGGAGTTCGAAATCGCGAGGTTGTCCTTGCGAACGTAGCGGCGCTGCGTGAAGACCTGCGCCAGGTTGGGCAGACCGTTCTCCTCGAGGAGGCGTTTGGTGAGCTCCGACTCTTCGCGCTCGGCCCACAACTCGTCGATCTCGGCGGCCGTATAGTCGGTATATTTCTCATAGTGCACCACGCCTTCGAGCGGCAGGCGGTCGGTCAGTTCGGGCGACTCGTCGGAATACCCCACCACGACGGTCGTCAGCGGAATGACTCCCTTGGGCAGTTCGAGGATGTCGGCAATCTCGCCGGCAGTATAGATCGTCGTTCCGAGATAGCAAATGCCCAGCCCCTTCAGTTCAGCCTCGACGCACAGGTTCTGGGCGGCGAGCAGGGCATCGGTCGCGGCATTGAGGAACCACGCGAAATTGTCATAGGCCGGATCGGCATCGCGCTGCCGGCACCACATCGAGAACCGGTGCACATCGGCGCAGACCGTCACCACGCACGGGGCCTGCGTTACCATCGGCTGGTTGAAGTGGCACGGGGCGAGCCTCCCGCGCAAAGCGGCATCGCGGGTCACGACCAGTGAATAGAGCTGCATGTTGCCGCATGTCGAAGCACGCGATGCCGCTTCGAGTATCTCGTGCAGCACATCCTCGGGAATAGGGGTGGAACGGAACTTACGTATCGAACGATGCTTGAAAAGCACACTTTTCATGGGAATTGTATTTATAGGTTTTCTGTAAAAACAATACGGGCGCCTGCCGCTACCGGCGAATACGCATATTTTCCACAAAAGTAGTAAAACTTTTAGAAGTTTTATTATTTTTGCGATGATATAACCACTATCGGAAGTGCTGGTAAAATTCGTCAAATACGAGGGGGCAGGCAACGATTTCATCCTGATCGACGACCGCGGAGAGGTATTCCGGCCGGGTGCCAGGCGTATCGCCGCCCTGTGCGACCGTCATTTCGGCATCGGTGCCGACGGGCTGATGACCCTGCGCCGCAGCGCCGAGCTGGACTGCTCGATGCGTTACTACAACGCCGACGGGTCGGCAGGGGAGATGTGCGGCAACGGCGCCCGTTGCATTTGCCGCTACGGCTACGAAAATGGTCTGGCCGGCGAGATCCAGCGTGTAGAAACCACCGCCGGTCTGGTGACAGGCCACCGCATCGACCAGCGTCTCTATCGGATTCGTCTGAATGATCCCACCACGGTCCGTTTGGATGCACCTGTGGTGATCGACGGCGTTCGCTATGAATGTTCCTATTTAGAATTAGGGGATCCCGGACTCCCTCACGCTGTGGTTCCATATCCCAATCTGGCGCAGGCCGATGAAAATGCGCTGCGTGAATTGGGACGCAAGATCCGCTTCTATCCGGAATTCCCCAAGGGCGCTAACGTCAACTTCTACGAACTCACCGGTGAAAACGAAGTCTTTGAACGCACCTTCGAACGAGGTGTGGAGGACTTCACCTATGCCTGCGGCACGGGAACCGGCTGCGTTGTCACCGCCCTCACCCTGATGGGTAAAGTCAGCGGCCGGCAGGTCCGGGTCAATATGACCGGCGGCCAGCTCATTGTAGACATAGATCTCCAGGGAAACGCCGTCCAAAACCTCTATCTTACAGGTCCCACCAATATTGTCTGCAAGGGCGAGGTCACGGACGAGGAGCTTTCGCTGAATTGATAAAGTTTGCCAACCCAAGTATCTGTTATCCAAACCAAAAGGAGTGTGTTTTATGGATAAGAAATCTGTCGCGAAAAACTACCGCTTTCTGGCGATTTTGCTGAGCTGCATGGTCGCCGGTGCTTTGCTGGGCTGGTTCAGGCCCAAGTGGGGACACAGCATCGCCTTCCTCGGCACCGTATTTATTAATATGATGTTCTGCGTGGTGGTGCCTCTGGTCTTTGCCTCCATCGCCGGTTCCGTTGCCAATATGGAAAGCCGCCAGCGGGCGGGCAAGATCATGGGCGTCACCGTGGGCACCTTCGTCATCACC
>ENA-OYAL01000863-OYAL01000863.1-human-gut-metagenome-genome-assembly--contig:-NODE-863-length-12159-cov-20.555271_pt1 | contig 12159 bp, 10 predicted proteins | sample MGYA00244516_ERZ652817 | MGnify/ENA primary metagenome ERZ652817 (study PRJEB26926, sample SAMN06164692) | human gut metagenome | biome: ENVO:00009003; feature: ENVO:2100002; material: ENVO:00002003...
GATTTAAGGTTAACAAAAAGATTGGCTGTCTGGGATAGATAGCCTTTTTTTATGCATAAAAAAGGTCGCGTATTTATCCCACGCGCATTTATCCCAGAAAATGATACAACTCCCGAAAGAAGCACCTACAATCATTACTCCTTAGCCTCTTCCTGTGGAATACGCACCGACGTATAAAGTTCAAGAATAGCAGCAATCGTCAATGAAACGATCCATTCGTTGCCATGCGTGAAAAACATGAAAGCTCCGGTAAGCACAAGTAGCAATGCTCCAAATATCTGCTGGCGACGCAGACGCTTGATAGTGGGAGTCTTATACTTTGAGGGCGAGTTGACCTGTGCCAAAGCAACAAACGTCGCACCTATCGTATATATATAAGGCGAAAGCGGCCAGCCGGTAACATAGACGGCCGCACCTATCAGGAGCATCACAGCTCCTACTGCGAAAAGGGCAGGTATCAGTTGTTTCATTCTTCTACATCTTCTTGAAATACATAAATATCCTCATTGGGCTTCTTCATCAGATACTTTTCGCGAGCTATCTGCTCAATCGCACCGGAATCGACCGCAAGTTCATTCAGACGACGGGTATTCTCCTCATACTCTGTACGATACTTGTCTATTTCCCCACGCAAACGCGTCTCCTCACGATAATAAGCAAGACGGCGCACAATGCTGTTTTCATCTAAAAAGCCAACAAGCACGACAAATAGCACAAACGTTATCAGATATTTACGTCTGCGGACAAACAACCAAAGGGACGCAAGTTTATCCATGTAATTCAGTTATTGTTTCTTTGAGCACAAAGATAAGACGAATAACTGAAAAATTTCTTTTTTTTGCGTACATTTGCACAAAAGCAAAGATAAGATGTACCGTCTTTGCATTCTATATAAGTGATAAGAATACCCTGAATATGGAAAATTATATCGTATCGGCACGAAAATACCGCCCCTCAACCTTTGAGTCAGTAGTGGGACAACACGCCCTGACCACCACCTTGAAGAATGCTATCGCCACAAACAAACTGGCGCATGCCTATCTTTTCTGCGGTCCGCGCGGCGTTGGAAAAACCACCTGTGCACGCATCTTTGCAAAAACCATCAACTGCATGAGCCCTACGGCAGAAGGAGAAGCATGCAACCAATGTGAATCATGCACCGCCTTCAACGAACAACGCTCATACAATATTCATGAGCTGGATGCCGCATCCAATAACTCAGTGGACGACATCCGCCAATTGGTGGAGCAGGTACGTATTCCGCCCCAAATAGGCAAATATAAAGTTTACATCATCGACGAGGTGCACATGCTATCAGCTTCTGCATTCAACGCCTTCCTGAAAACATTGGAAGAACCGCCACGCCACGCCATATTCATCCTTGCCACCACCGAGAAGCATAAAATATTGCCGACAATCCTGTCACGCTGCCAAATATACGACTTCAACCGCATTAGCATAGAAGACACAGTAGCCCACCTCGCCTACGTGGCCTCCAAAGAAGGAATCACCGCCGAACCGGAAGCCTTGAACATCATTGCCCTGAAAGCAGACGGCGGTATGCGCGACGCTTTATCCATATTCGACCAGGTAGTGAGCTTTACCGGAGGGAATATCACTTACCAAAGCGTAATCGAAAACCTGAACGTTCTGGATTACGAGTACTACTTCAGGCTGACCGACCACTTTCTTGAGAACAAAGTCTGCGACGCTTTGTTACTGCTGAACGACGTATTGAACAAAGGATTTGACGGCAGCCATTTTATCACCGGCCTTTCTTCACACTTCCGCGACCTGCTGGTGAGCAAAGACCCCGCTACCTTGCCCCTACTTGAAGTAGGCGCAAGTATTCGTCAACGCTACCAGGAGCAAGCTCAGAAATGTCCGTTGCCTTTTCTCTATCGCGCCATGAAACTGTGCAACGATTGCGACTTGAACTATCGCACCAGTAAAAACAAACGGCTGCTGGTGGAGCTGACCCTAATACAAGTAGCCCAAATCACCGCCGAGGGGGACGACGCTGCCAGTGGGCATAGCCCTAAACAAGCCATAAAACCCATATTTACACAGCCTGCCCCTGCACAGCAGTCACAGGCCGCCCCTGTTGCACCCCGGCCGCAAGCCAGCATCAAGTCACAGACCGCTCCGGCAACCACACCCGTTACGAATACCGCTGCCACAACAACAAACTCTGTTCCCCACACCACTCCCACCGCCATACTGCTGGCACAAGGAAAAGGGGAGAAGAAAGTTCCGGTTATGAAAATGTCGGGACTTGGCGTATCTATCAAACGCCCGAAAGCGGAGGAAGAAACAAAAAGTACCACCACTACTACCGCACAACAGGCGGCACAACCGGAAGAAGACTACATCTTCAATGAAAGAGATGTGAACTACTACTGGCAGGAATATGCCGGACGCATGCCAAAAGAACAAGTTGCCATAGCCAAACGCATGCAGAACATGCGCGTCACGCTGCTGAATGATACCACTTTTGAGGCTGTTGTAGATAACGAAATCGTCTCGAAAGAATTCACCGCAATGATCCCCCATCTGCAAGAATATCTACGCGCACGCCTAAAAAACCGCAAGGTAACCATGACAGTACGCATCAGTGCCCCCACAGAGAAGGTTCATGCATACGGCCGAGTTGAAAAATTCCAAATGATGGTACAAAAGAATGACGCTCTGCTGCAACTGAAAAACGAATTCGGATTGGAGCTTTACTAAACTTTCCCGAAATAAAAAAGATAAGATTTACCGTTTATCCACGAACATATTGAAAATAAAATCATTATATTTTATTTTTTTATTCATGTTTAATGTTTATTTTTGCCAATAATAGACAAACAAAACAAACGGTGAACAAGAATGCTGCCATATTAATTGTGTTGTGGAGCGTATGTATATCATACGCCACTTCAATATTTGCGGCAACCAATCCGAACAGATTGGATACACTGAAGGTTTTTGTTCAGAAAAAGATTCTCTATAATGAGGAAATACCGGTGGACAGCGTCATCTGTTGGAGCGAAAGCATTTTACCTGACATCAGGAAAAACAAACAAGACAAAACAACTTATTTTCTACTACAACTCCAGCTTGCCAATGCTTACACATTGCGGGGAGATATCAGCCTTGCCATAGATCGTGCACGACTGATGTACGAAGAAGCCAAAGAAATGGAATATGATTTTGGAATGGTGGTCGCGAACCAAGCTATCGGAGATGCCTATACCATAGCCAACCAATGCGACAAAGCGCTGGAATCCTATCAGGACGCTTTGAAAGAGCTGCATCTTATATCTCCGCACCACCCCTACCACATACAACTACTGCTGAAGCAGTCCAACACCTTACAACGTAAAGGGCAACTGAAAGACGCCCAAAAAGTATTGGACGAGATCAAAAACACTCTTGGGAAAAAGCCGGATTACGCCACCACCTTTTTCGCTACCATTGAAGAAGCCAACTACGCCATTTCGCATGGCCACCTTTCACGTTCCTATCTTAAAGAAGCGGCCGGACACCTGAAAAGCATGGACTCCATTTACCGGTTGCATCCTGAGAAATTCTACTATTTCCACTTGAAATACACCGCTGCTGCCTACTATCGGGCAATGGGCAACTGGGATGCATCTTATTGGGACAAAGCCATGCAGCTGTACGAAGAATTGAGACAGGAATATTCAGTCAATAAACGTTCCACATACTACCGATGGATAACTCTGGAAACTATATACCTATATAAGATACAAGGAAAATCAATGGAAGCTTGTCGGTTATATCAGGAGCTATACCCTACCGTCGACACGCTTACTACCGAAGGTTATACCCGACAAATCAACACCCTACGTGCCAAATATCAGGTGGACCAAATGGAGATTGCCAATAAGGAAGAGCACAACAGGCTTATCACCAGCATGCTGGCAGGAAGTATCATGCTACTGCTCATGTTCACTATTATAGCTTTCAGACTCAAGAAACAGCAACAAAAGATAACCCTATCCACCCAAAACCTGGAACGTCTGCGCACCAACGCAGAAAATGCGACATCCGCCAAGAGCATATTCCTCTCGAATATGAGTCATGAAATACGCACCCCGTTAAATGCACTCTCCGGTTTCTCCTCGCTGCTGACAGAAGAAGGATTGGACAACGAAACACGCCGCCAATGCAATGATGTAATCCTGCAAAACTCCGAACTATTATTGAAGCTCATCAATGATGTGATAGATTTATCAAGCCTTGAATTCGGCAAGATACAGTTCAGCATCGCGAAGCATGATGTCGTCGGCATATGCAGGAATGTAACCGACACCGTCAGTAAAGTGAAACAGACCCAAGCCGAAATTCACTTCATTACAGAACAGGAAAGCATGGAAATAGAAACAGACGACTCACGCCTGCAACAAGTCCTGATAAATCTGTTGATTAATGCAACCAAATTTACACCGCAAGGCAGTATCATTCTGGAGGTAAAGAAAGGATCGAAAGAAGAATTACTTTTTTCCGTAACAGACACCGGATGCGGTATTCCCAAAGAGAAACAGGCCACTATCTTTCAGCGTTTCGAAAAGCTAAACGAAAATGCACAAGGAAGCGGACTGGGGCTTTCCATCTGCCAACTTATCATTGAACATATCGGGGGTAAAATATGGATCGATCCCAACTACACAAACGGATCAAGATTCTGTTTCACCCACCCTATCCGACAGCCACATACCGCCAAAGGCAGAAAGGGAAACAAGATATGAAACAATTGCTTATTATATTAACCCTCCTCGTCCTGCCTCTATCCGTACAATCCATCAACACAGATAGGAAGAGCCCGCCTTCCTTGTCGCATAAGCAACTGGTGGAAATAGAGCATGACATAATCTACGGTATCCGACAAGCCGATTCATTGGTAAACGCGGGAAAGCCGGATGAAGCACTCTCATTCTATAAAAAGAGTCTCAAGGCCAAAGACTCTCTATACAACCTGCTCACCACTTCACAAATGGAGGAAATACTCGCTTCGTATAATATAGATAAACTCATACTGCAAAAAGAGCAGAGACGCAGCATGTTCCATTATATCTGCCTAACGGTCTCCATCATCATCATTATAGCACTGCTGCTTTTCAATATCCACATATACCGGAGCCGGAAGCATCTGCAAAAAGATGAAAAAGAAATGAAAAGGTTAACTGCCATCGCTGAAGAAGCAAATGAAATAAAAAGCCGTTTTCTGGCAAATATGAGTTATAACATACGTATTCCTCTCAATAATGTAGTGGGGTTCTCGCAACTCATAACCGACGACACAGGGCTGAGCGAAGAGGAAAAAAGAGAATATTCCGGCATCATCCAAAATAACGCGGCAGAATTGATTCAACTCGTAAATAATGTGCTCGACCTCTCACGTCTGGAAGCCAACATGATGAAATTCCAATTGCAGGACTGCAATGTACAAGAGTGGTGTAGCGAACTGGCATGCCTAATACAGATGCGTAGCGAAGGAAGCATACACTTGGAATTAGAGACAGATGCAGGAGATGCAACTATCCATACAGACATCAACCGTTTCACACAAATGGTCTCTAACATGCTTCTCTACCCCATTGAATGTAAAAAGAGAAGAGACGTAAAAATGAAGCTGGCTTACAATACGGAAGCTCAGAACATAAGTTGCCAGATAGCGAACAGCCCACTTGCCGATCCTACTTTTTCTTCACAAAAGCAATTCATATTGCAAAAAACCTGCCACCTGTTCTTTGAACATTTCAACGGCACTTTCCGTATAGAGGAACCGAATGAAAGGGGCTCCGTAATATATTTTACTTATCCCACAAAGTAGATTAACAAAAACGTCCTATACATCCTTAGTCATAAACAAGAAGCAATTCTAATTACAAAATCCACGCATCAGCTGCTTACCGACTGATTTTATGCCTATTACGTTTGTTGTTATTTAGACTGCATACAAATTAAATGTTTTTAATCAAGATTGATAGCAAGTGTTGAAGAAAACAGCTATTTTTGCCGAACCAATTAGTACTAATAATTAAAAAATTAAAGAAAATGGCTTACGTAATTAGTGACGATTGTATTGCTTGCGGAACTTGTATCGACGAGTGTCCGGTAGGCGCTATCTCTGAAGGCGATATCTATTCTATCGATCCTGAAACTTGTACAGAATGTGGTACTTGTGCAGATGTTTGCCCTTCTGAAGCAATTCATCCGGGAGAATAATACAATCCTAAGAAAAAGAAAGGCTCGGTTTCAATGAAACCGAGCCTTTTTATTTAATATCTCACTCATTACGGATCATGCAAGCTGCGACAATGCTTCTTTGATACGGCGAATCGCCTCGACAATATTCTCATCACTCGTAGCATAACTCATACGAATGCACTCAGGAGCACCAAACGAAGTACCACCCACACAAGCTACATGAGCTACCTCCAGCAGGTACATAGCCAAATCATCAGAATTATCAATCTTACGTTCTCCCGCAGACTTTCCAAAGAACGAACTGCATTTGGGAAATAAGTAGAAAGCACCTTCCGGCACGTTTACCTCAAATCCCGGAACTTCCTTAGCCAACTTCACAATGAGGTCGCGACGACGCTCAAACGCTTTACGCATCTCCTCCACCGGAGTCTGCGTTCCTGTATAAGCAGCTTCAGCAGCTTTCTGAGAAACCGAACATGGACCTGAAGTATACTGCCCCTGCAATTTGTTACAAGCCTTTACAAGCCATTCAGGACCAGCAATGAAACCGATACGCCAACCTGTCATGGCATATGCCTTGGAAACGCCATTCACAATTACTGTACGATCTTTCATTTCCGGGAATTGTGCAATACTTTGGTGTTTACCGATATAGTTGATATGTTCGTAAATTTCATCAGCTATAACAACTACCTGAGGATACTTAGCCAATACGGCAACCAGTCCGGCTAATTCTTCTTTACTATATACAGAACCGGTAGGATTGGAAGGAGAGCAAAGTATCAGTGCTTTGGTTTTCGGCGTAATGGCAGCTTCCAATTGCGCAGGCGTTATCTTGAAATCCTGCTCAATGCCTGCTGTAACAATCACCGGTTTACCTTCTGCCAACTTCACCATTTCAGGGTAGCTAACCCAATAAGGCGCAGGCACAATCACCTCATCGCCCGGATTCACCAGTACCAAGATTGCATTGCAAACTGACTGCTTGGCCCCGTTGGCGCAAGAGATTTGTGCAGCAGTATATTCCAGACCGTTCTCTTTTTTTAATTTCTCCACAATAGCATTACGCAAGGCCGGATAGCCCGGAACAGGAGAATAGCGAGAGAAGTTATCGTCTATCGCCTTTTTCGCAGCCTCTTTAATATGGTCGGGAGTATTAAAATCCGGTTCTCCGACACTCAAGTTAATTACATCTATGCCTTGAGCTTTCAGCTCTGCACTCTTTTGAGACATAGCCAACGTCGCAGAAGGCGACAAGCTGTTCAAACGATCTGATAATTGGTTCATTTTGTTTCTATTTAATGGTTGTTATGCAAATCTGATTGCAAAATAAGCGATTTTCTCTGATATAATAAAACAAAAAGTCAGTTACTTGTTAAAATGAAGAATATGCCCCATACGTTCTTTCTTTGTACGTAAGTAACGCTCGTTATATCGGTTAGGAGTTGTTTCAACCGGCACATTCTCTACAATCTCCAAGCCATAAGCCTCCAAACCGACACGTTTCACTGGATTATTTGTGAGCAAACGCATCTTATGCACACCTAGTTCACGCAGTATTTGAGCACCTACTCCATAGTCACGTTCATCCGCCAAATGTCCGAGGCAGATATTGGCGTCCACTGTATCCATGCCATCTTCTTGAAGCTTATAAGCTCTCATCTTTTCCATTAATCCGATACCGCGACCTTCCTGATTGAGGTACACAATAGCTCCTTTACCAGCCTTCTCAATCAGCTCCATAGCCTTATGAAGCTGTTCTCCACAATCACAACGCATAGAGCCAAAAATATCTCCTGTTGCACAAGAAGAGTGTACACGTACCAATACGGGTTCATCAGGTTCCCAAGTTCCCTTGAACAAAGCTACATGCTCCAAACCATTGGACTTTTGGCGGAAAGGAATGAGACGAAAATGTCCATGTTCTGTCGGCATATCCACCTCTACTCCCTTCTCCACGATAGATTCCTGTCGCAAGCGATAAGCTATCATGTCGCGAATGGAAATCAGTTTCAAATTAAACTCATCAGCCATTTTACGCAATTCCGGCAGACGTGCCATTGTACCGTCTTCATTCATAATTTCCATGAGCGCACCAGCCGGATAGAAACCGGACAAACGGCACATATCAATTGTGGCTTCTGTGTGACCTGCACGACGCAACACACCTTTCTCCTGAGCATACAGCGGATTAATATGTCCGGGACGACCGAAAGTAGCAGGAGTTGAAGCAGGATCGGCCAACGCCTGGATTGTCGCAGCACGATCGGCAGCAGAGACACCGGTTGTGCAACCTTCCAACTTATCAATAGTTACCGTAAAAGGAGTACCCAATACAGAAGTATTATCAGACACCTGATGGGGCAGATCCAGTTCCTTGCAACGAGACACCGTAATAGGAGCGCACAGCACACCACGTGCATGTTTCAGCATGAAGTTTACCTTTTCCGGCGTGATCTGTTCGGCAGCAATAATCAAATCTCCCTCGTTTTCACGATCTTCATCATCGACTACAATCACAAAATTACCGGCTTTAAAATCTTCAATAGCCTCTTCTATTGTATTCAACTTTACTGTTTCCATATGTTTACTTTTTATTATTTATTCAGATCGACTTTTATTATATTCTGTATCTCCCCGTTTGTACGGATAATCCGTTCCATATCATTACCCAACCGGATACGGAATGCCCAAATACGGAAATAGAAAAACAAACCGACAGGAACTATCACTCCACACAGCATATTCAGCCAATAATTACGGAAAGGCCGCACATGGGCATGAACGGCTATGATTGGATAATTGTTCAGTGCTGTCAGTAACGGTATAGACCTTGTATTGGACATTTCATCTATCAATGCCTCCATCCGTTCATTAAGTGCCACTACCTCCTCGTCATGAGGAGTATAATTCATCCACAAACTGAAGTAATTAGGTGCACGCATCAAAGATTTCTTTTCAGCATATGCGCGACAGTCGGCCGACAACTGCTGGAGCTCTCCCGGCAAACGAGCGTAATCCGGATCGTGAATAATCACTTCCTTTCGGAAAAGATGACGGACGCTACGGATACCCGCTATTTTCTTGAACCAGTTGATATAAGCATCAGCATTCAATACTACCGAATCATTATTGGATTTATAGGTAAGAAAGGCTCCCAACGGTGCCAATATAGCAGTACTGGTCCACATACCCATCCACACAATCCATTTACCATCACGAGCCATTTTATAGCCCGTATTATTAATAATATAGTAGATTATAAAAATAAGTACGGACACCACCACAGGCATGCCCAACCCACCTTTACGAATGATACCACCCAATGGCGCACCGATAAAAAAGAAGATAAGACAGGCCAACGAGAGCGTCAGTTTCTCATGCCAGGAAGTCATATGCCGTCTCAAGCTGGTCTCAGTCTGTGAGATATTGAAGCTTTTGAAGCTCCAATCACTTGCAGCGCTCTCTGCACGACTGACAGCCGTAGACATTATTTTCTGTTTCTGCATCAAAGTAGCCACATTGAACAGACTGTCCACATTGTAACTGCCTAAATGAGCCGATTCTATCTTTAGCGTATCGTCTTTACTCAATGTATTAACAGTGGCTTTATAAGTACTTGCCATTGCTTCCTTATAGTAAGTCCGCCCGATACTGTCATTCTGAACTTTCATAGAGTCAATATCTGCCTGCAACATACTCATATCCTTGCTACTGGACTGATTACTCATAAATCCGGCATCCACCATATTAAAATCCGAATTGAACTCTATAATCGCATGCTTCTCGACGAAAGTTTCCCGGCGGTAAGGCACGTTTTTTTGGTTCATATTTTGCGACTTCAGGTTCTCAAACTGCTCACCGCTATAAAGATGCAAATAAAGGTGCTGCTTATCTGCCGTCATTTCCAACCTGCCGGAATCCGATTTAATTATTTGTGCATTCTCAAACCCTTTTTCAAAATTATAAATCAGCACATCATACAACATACCCGTCTCCCGATTCTTATGCTTGACATACAGGTTATAACCATCTATCTCGTCATAGAATACTCCTTCAGGGATATCCACTTCAGGTGATTTCTGCTTCATGGAAACCAGCAGCGTCCACAACTTAGTCTGTGCTTTAGGACCGATGACATTTTGGAAATAAAAGGAAACACAACAGATAAGAGATATGAAGAATATCAGCGGACGCATAATCTTCAACAAAGAAATACCTGCTGCTTTCATAGCAAGCAACTCAAAGCGTTCTCCAAAATTTCCAAAAGTAATGAGGGCCGCCAACAAGATAGCCAAAGGCAATGAAGCCGGTACCAGCGTCAGCGCCGAATAGAAGAAAAACTGAGCAAGAACGTTCATCTCCAATCCCTTTCCCACCATTTCGTCTACATATTTCCACAGAAATTGCATCATGAAGATGAACAGGCAGATGAAGAAAGTGCCCATAAAGAGCAGACAAAAGCTCTTTAATATAAATATATCTAACTTTTTTATGCGCAGCATTTTACTTGTTTCATGCAATGAACGCACAAAAGTAGCACAAAAAAGGGAGTACGGGAAATTTTTAATTGAAAGTTAACTAAAAACCGCATGTTCTACGCAAAGTGTCTACCTGAGATTCCCATAATTCACACAAATCGTTTGCTTCGTCCGCATTGGTAAAGTCAGTAATTTCAAGTACAAAGTCATTGGTCAACTCGTTGTTTGTCATCTTTAATTCAAAATACTCACGCGGGTTCTCATCATCAAGCCAGCGGAAGCGAATAAAAGAATATGCTCGCACAGCAATAATTTCAGCATCGCGCCTTTCTGTTTTCCCCCAAAAGAAAGAGACGGTCTTATCATCTGACTGCACCTTGTCCGCAAACCAGCCCTCCAAACCAGTAGGAGTGCTTATTGCTGTCCAAAGAATACTTTTAGAAGTCGCATTCAAGAGATATTCCAAATGTATTTTTTTCCTTTCCATAGTATATGTCTTCTTTGTATTACGCCGGCCAAGATAAATACTTTTTTCTAATTAGAAAAAATATTCATTGATTTTATTCAATTCAACTCCACAATGCAAGATTAAAGTGCTGATTATGTTGCATTATGCTATATAAGAAAAAAGGAAAATACTATTTCCTTTTTTCTATTGACAAAATAAATAGCAGAAAATCTCCACAAATATTTTGGCAGTTTAAATAAAAGCTATATCTTTGCACCCGCAATCGAGAAATAATGGCGGGATAGCTCAGCTGGTTAGAGCGCATGATTCATAATCATGAGGTCCCCGGTTCAATCCCGGGTCCCGCTACTAAGCCGAAAGGCTTGTAAATTAGGCAATTAGGAGGCTTCCACTCTTGGTTGTCTTTTTTGTTTATAAGGGCATTTGCACAGATTTTGCACGAATTTCGATGTAAAACACTGATAATCAATGAAAACGTAAGATTAATCTACTTTAAAATCCCTTTCTTCTGTTTTCTTTTCATTGCTTGGCTTTTCTTAACGGTAATGTTCGAAATAAGACTTAAGATGTCCAATGATGAGGCTTGAATCACAATAAAATCATTCTCGAATGATGTTTCTTGCACGAAATCTTGCACAAATGAATATGAGAAAAGAGATAAGCTACACACCGGTAATTACCTCTTTTCATCGCGATATTTTCCAATGAGCAACCCATTTATTCTTAATTTTATCTTTCTGTGAAATATAGAAATCAAATACCACTATATAGTTTGGTGAAACCACTTCAAGCAGAGAACGGGCATATATATTCTTTTATAATAGTTATGAATGGTGGATATACAGACAATCGGTTCAGTAAAATCACTTCAAGCAGAAAAAAGACACATATATTCTTTTATAATAGTTATGCATAGTGGATATACAGACAATCGATTCAGTAAAATCACTTCAAGCAGAAAAAAGACACATATATTCTTTTATAATAGTT
>ENA-OYAL01000879-OYAL01000879.1-human-gut-metagenome-genome-assembly--contig:-NODE-879-length-12034-cov-3.668002_pt1 | contig 12034 bp, 9 predicted proteins | sample MGYA00244516_ERZ652817 | MGnify/ENA primary metagenome ERZ652817 (study PRJEB26926, sample SAMN06164692) | human gut metagenome | biome: ENVO:00009003; feature: ENVO:2100002; material: ENVO:00002003...
AAAATGTGAGAAAAAGCGAGTTAACAAGAGAAAAACAAAGATTATTATGGGAGGGTTTACAAAATGAAAAAGGTATTATCAGTAGCTTGTGCATTATGCATGACAACAGCAATGCTGACCGGATGTGGCAGCAGCAACAACGCAGGAACCGCAGCCACCGGTGAGGCACAGAACAGTGCGGCAGCATCCACCACCACAGAGCAGGCTTCAACTGCAACAGACGCAGGAACCACTCTGATCGCTCTGATCACCATGGATTCTCTGGATCAGCACTGGGTAACTCTGAATGAGGGCGCACAGAAGGCAGCAGCAGAGCTGGGTGTAACAGTTCAGTTTATGGCTCCCAATACCAAGGATGATGCTCAGCAGATCGAGTGTGTAAACAACGCAGTCAGTGCAGGTGCACAGGCTATCATCGTAGCAGCAAACGGTCCCGATGCGATTTCTTCCGCACTGAGAGAGGCATCAGATGCAGGCGTTAAGCTGATTTACGTAGATTCCCCTGCGAACGTATCCGCAGAAGCTACTTTCTCTACCGACAACAATGCTGCAGGTAAGACAGCAGGTGAAGAGATGAAGAAAGCATTGGCAGATGCAGGTGTCACCAGTGGTTCCATTGGTATCATCAATGTAAATGCAGCAACCGATTCCTGCGTTATGAGAGAAGAAGGTTTCCGTTCTGCATTTGAAGGAACTGATTTCGAACTTCTGGAGACTCAGTACGGCGAAGGCGATGCAGCAAAATCCCAAAGTATTGCAGAGAACTATATTACCCAGGGCGTTGTAGGTATCTTCGGATGTAACGAAGGTTCCACCACCGGCGCCGGTAACGCCATCAAGGCTTCCGGTAAGGATAACGTAATCGGTGTAGGCTTTGATAAGTCTGATGCTATCCTGGGTCTGATCGATGACGGATATCTGCTGTGTACCATGGCTCAGAATCCCGATGTTATGGGTTATGAAGGTGTAAAAGCAGCTGTAAAAGCCATCAATGGTGAAAGTCTCGGTGGTGCTGTAACCGATACAGGAGTATCTGTTCTGACCAAACAGCAGTAAGCAAAATCTTTTCTCTTCCATAAATATAAAAATTCAACAGGAATATCCGGAAATATGGGATATTCCTGTTGAATTGCATTTAAACGAGTGCTAAAATAAATCTATATTTATGGAAAAAAAGGCTAATAATGAGGATAAAATTATGTGGAAGGTAATGATCGTAGATGACGAGAAGCTGATCTGCAAGCTTGTCCAGGCATTGGTCGAGTGGGACAAACTGGGAATGCAGATGGCGGCACAGGCAGAAAATGCCATACAGGCACTGGATATGCTGCAGCAATATAGACCGGACATTCTGATCACGGATATTCGCATGCCGGGAATGGACGGGCTGGAGCTGATAAAAAATGCAAAAAAGATATGTCCGGAACTGGAAATCATCATTATCAGTGGATATGCACATTTCGAGTATGCACGAAATGCGCTTTCCCTTGGTGTGGGAAATTACCTTTTAAAACCTATTAAACAGGACGAATTGAACGAAACACTGCGAAAAATTGGTGAGCGGCTGGATGCAAAGAAATCTGCCCAGGGTATGGAAATGGCTGAGCGGAGAGTCAGTGAGAGCGATGTAAATCGCCTCAGATATGCGTTGCTGAAGGATCTTGTAGAAGATGCCTATAATCCAACCGCAGTGCAGCTGCAGGAGAACTATTATTTTAAGGCGGAAGCTGATTGTTATCAGGCCATAGTGGTGAAAGCAGGATATGATCCGGAACAAATGAGTAAGGCAGCACAGACTGTGATCTGTGAAAAAACGAAAGAGTTGTTCTATCATTGCCTGTCAAAAAACTGTAATGACTGCCTTTTTGATTATGTGAAAGATTCCGGGTATGGTATTCTTAATTTTATAAAAGAAGATACGGATAAAATAAGAACTTTGCTTTTGGAATTTTTGCGACAACTGGAAGCGAACCGTTCCATGTTGGGACCGGTAAGATTTTCACTTGCCATTGGCGGTGTGACAGTGGATGCGGAACAATTGACCGCATCCATAAGAAAAGCAGAGCTTGCGATTCGGGAGAGGATCGTGGAAGGCTGGGGAAGACTTCTGGAAGAAGTACCTCCGGCATCCGGATTACCAATGCAGGATATTCTGGATCGATATTGTAAAGAAATGGAACATGCCATAGAAGTTCTGGATCCGGCAGAAGCCAGCAAGTGCGGAGAAGAACTGAAAAATGCGGTGATGAGTGTACCGGATGTCAGAGGACGGGAAATTCAGGAAACGGTGCTGTCAGCAGGAAGATTTTTTATTGTGCGTGTAAGAGCTACATCTCCCACTATATTTGAAGAAAAGTGTATGCATTGTGGCTCTGCGGAAGAATTGTTTCATGAACTGTCAACGCTGCAGGAAGAACTGATGACAGAAGCTCTGGAAGCCAGACAGGGGGAGACTTCCCGGCCGATCCGCCAGGCAAAGCAGTATGTTCACAAACATTATGCGGAAAATATTACATTGGAAGAAGTATGTGACCATGTGGGTTTCAGTGTAGCATATTTTAGTGCCCTATTTAAGAAGGAAACAGGAGAAGGGTTTGCCAAATATCTGATGCGGGTAAGAATGGATGAGGCTAAAACGCTGTTGAGAGAAACAGGATTGTCTGTGACCGAGATCTGTGAGCGGGTAGGATATAATGACAGAAAGCATTTTACCCAGACTTTTCATAAGATTGCCGGCGTAAATCCGGCAGAGTACCGGAAGCTGTACGGTTGAGAGGAGAGCGTATGAAGCAGGGAAAAATGCATTATCTGAACTTTCGGACATTGTGTGCGTGGAGTTTTATGGTGTTGTTTCTGGCTGCGCTCTTGGGATATCTTATCTATGAAAAAATCAGGGGGAATGGGGCAGGCTGGTTCCCGGTGATCTTTGGAGGGTGCCTGTTGGTGCTTGGTATCTGCTATGCTGTAGTGGAGATATGGCTGCCTTACCGGCGTATCGAGAAGCGGATAGAATTATTTCTGGACGGTTATACCACCAGCAATCTGGTGGGAGAAGATGGGATCCACATTTCTCCGGAGCTGGAGAGTCTGGTCAGCAAAATGCAGTATCTGATGCAGTCACAGGAGATGCTGAACCTGAATAAGAGACAGGCACAGTATCTGGCATTACAAAATCAGATCAATCCCCACTTTTTATATAATACATTGGAGAGCATCCGTAGTGAGGCACTGATTGCAGGACTGGTAAGTGTCGCAGATATGACAGAGGCATTGGCCACTTTTTTCCGCTATACCATCAGCAAAGTAGAAAATCTGGTGTCAGTGGAAGAAGAATTGCAGAACTGTATGACTTATTTTAAAATTCAGCAGTATCGTTTCGGCGACAGACTGCAGCTTTCCGTTGAATGTGATCCCGAGGAAAAAGCAGCGATTTACAGCTGTCGTATCCCCAAACTGACCTTGCAGCCGATCCTGGAAAATAGTATCATTCATGGGACAGAGTGCAAACTGGGAACGGGACATATCCGGATCCTACTGGAAATGACGGAAAGTTGTCTGCTTCTGTGTATCTCGGATGACGGCAACGGCATGGAAGAACGCAAAGTAGCGGATATCAATGAAAGATTGCAAAAAAGCGGAGGTATTCTCGCAACGGGAGAATCCGAGACAAAAGGCGGGATCGCACTGGTAAATGTCAATAACCGTATCCATTTACTATTTGGAGAAGAATATGGAATTCATGTGTATTCTATGCCGGAGATTGGCACGGATGTGAAGATAAGAATTCCTGTAATCTACAGTGATCGTAATCTGATTCATATGGAAGAAAGGCAGGAAAACTACTGTTGATCAGGGAAGTGCTGCGCATGGAGAAGGTGACCTACAAGGAACAGGGAAGAATTCTCCTGGATAATTTTAATATAACGGTACGAAAGGGAGAGGTATTCGGTCTGATCCCGGTCAATCGTTATGGAATGGATGCTTTTCTCAAACTGTTGCAACAAAATATGCCGCTTCACTACGGATATGTATATTATCGTGAGCAATTGGTCAATCAGTGGCAGAGGTCGCATAACCGGACGAACAGGATCAGTATCATCCGCAACAAAAGCAGTCTGGCGGAGGATCTAACCGTGGTAGACAATATTTTTGTCCTGCGGAGAGGATTTCATAAGTATCTGATTCATCCGGGAATGTTGGAACGACTGCTGCAGCCTTTTCTGGATGAAATCGGGATCAATATCCCGGCGGGGGCTTATGTCAGCGAACTGACAATATTTCAAAAGTTTGTGACAGAAGTTTTGAAAGCGGTGGTGGCAGGAAGTCAGCTGATCGTATTGGAAAATGTCAGTACTTTTATTAGCGAGAGCGAACTGGAGGAATTGCACAGGATCATACGACTGTACGCAGAAAGAGGAATTTCTTTCATTTACATCACGGCTCATTTTGAAGAAGCAACCTATCTGTGTGATCGTATGGCATTAATGGTAAACGGGCAGATCATCAAAACGTTTCAGAGAGGTGATCCGATTCCTGATACATTTCCGCTACAGAGTGTGGAGGAATATGACAGGTGGGTGAGATCTCAACATAGACGACAGGAAGCAGATACAGACAGACAGACCGTATTGATCATGGATAAGATACAATATGGTAATCTGAAAGATATTACGATTCGGGTCGGGCAGGGAGAATGCGTTGTATTGCAGGATCTGGATAATCGTTGCATTGCTGATTTTGTGGAGCTGTTTCAAGGAGAGATTCCAGAGAAAGGAAGCTTTTATCTGACGAAAGGGACACAAAAAAGTGAGAAAAACAGAGATATTGCGGTAATCCAGGAGCTACCCACAGAGACTATGCTGTTTCCTCATATGAGTTATTTTGATAACCTATGTTTTACCATGGATCATCGAATCCGGGGTGTGTGGAATCAGTCTGGAATCCGGAGAAGTATCCAGGAGGAACAAAAAGATCTGTTGGGGGAGGACGTATTTGACACTCCGGTGTGGAACCTGACCAGGCAGCAGAAGTATGATCTGGTATATACGAGAATTCTGATGCAGCATCCGCAGGTCGTGTTGTGCGTACAGCCGTTTAAAAATGCGGAAGTGTCCGTGCGCAGTCATATCTGGGAGCTGATGGAACGGTTTTTGAAAAAAAATATTGCAGTGGTGATCCTGGCGGTGAATCTTGCCGATTCTCTGGCTCTGGCTGACCGTCTGATCCGGATACGGAATGGACAGATTCAGGAAATCTATGATCAAAAGGATTTCTCCAGATTGCCAGAGCATACACCCTGGCTGCATTTATATCAGAAAACCTATGGGAATAGATCGGAAGATAAAAAATAAAAAGAAAGAAGGAATCACTATGAAATTGGGAGCATTAGAAGCGGGCGGAACAAAAATGGTCTGTGCCATCGGAGATGAAACAGGAAAGATCTATGAGCAGGTATCTATAGCTACAACGACGCCGGAAGAGACCATTCCGAAATTGATCGCATATTTTCAGGACAAGCAGATAGACGCATTGGGAATTGCAAGTTTTGGACCGGTGGAACTGGATCCAGCATCGGAAAAATATGGATATATTACTACCACATCTAAACTTGCATGGACAAACTTTGATTTTTTGGGAAGCATGAAAGCAGCGTTAAAATGTCCTATGGGATTTGATACCGATGTAAATGGTTCAGTACTGGGTGAGGTTACTTTCGGGCAGGCAAAAGGGAAACATTGCGTCATGTATTTGACCGTGGGAACCGGAATCGGAGCAGGCGTGTATATTGACGGGAAGCTGCTGCACGGTATGCTTCATCCTGAGGCAGGACATATCCTCATCACAAAACGGGATACAGACCATTATGAAGGAAAATGCCCCTATCACAAGGATCATTGTCTGGAAGGAATGGCGGCTGGTCCTGCCATAGAAGCCAGATGGGGCAAAAAAGCAGTGGAACTGGCAGATTGTCCGGAAGTATGGGATCTGGAGGCAGACTACCTTGCGCAGGCATTGACAAATTATGTGATGGTACTTTCTCCGGAAATGATCATTCTCGGAGGCGGTGTCATGCATCAGGAGCAACTATTCCCATTAATACGCAAAAAGCTGATTACCTATATCAATGGCTATGTGATAACAGAAGAACTGGAGGATCCGGAGCATTATGTAGTACCTGCGTCACTGCATGATGATCAGGGCATCATGGGATGCCTGGAACTGGCGAGAAGAGCATTGGAGGGATAATCTATGCCTTTATGGAACAAAAGAGCGGTAAGCAGCGGACAAACAGAAGAATCATATAAGGAACAGCTACAATCCTTGAAACAGACTGTCAATAATCTGGGATTGGTATCCGAACAATTTGAAGGTGCGGCAGAGGGGCTGACAGAGTCCTCCGATAAGGTGGGACATGGCGTACAGGTGCTTGCGGAAGGTGCCTCAAGGCAGGAAAGAGATGTATTGCAATGCCGGAAAATAGCCGAGGAATTCACAGCGAAGATCACGGATATGGATCAGGAGACTGCAACTATGCAGACACAGGTTCAGCAGATGCAGCAACAGAGTGATCTTGGCAGACAAAGAGTGGAACATCTGGGGAAAACACAGGAAAAACTCAAAGGTTCCATGGATACGATCACAGAAGAGATTCGTACGCTTCTGGATAAAAATGCAAAGATTGAATCTGTCACAAGTGTTCTCTATAGTATTGCCAAGCAGACGAATCTGCTGTCTTTAAATGCATCCATCGAGGCTGCCAGAGCCGGGGAAGCCGGAAGAGGATTTGCTCATGTGGCATATGAAGTACGAAAATTGTCGGAGGAATGTCATAAGGCAAGTCAGAGTATCAATGCATCCATTCAGGAGATTATAGGTTCGTTAACAAAACTGAAAGAGATCATGGAGGAATCCGATGCAGCTTTTGAAGCACAGAAAACCGCGGTAGGGGATACAATTTCTTCCTTTGAAAATATAAATCACAGTGTGAAAGAACTGGCAGAAGCGCAGTTTTTTTTCACAGAACGTATGGATGAAGTCAATGGGAAGAAGGAAGAGCTACTGGAAGTCATGGAATCTATTGCAACAATCTCCAGTCAGGCATCGGCATCCTCGGAAAACGTGGCGGGAATTACTGCAGAACAGAAGCAGAATGCCAGCCTTATGGGGCATGTATCCGAACGATTGAACAGCGAATTAAATCAGCTGAATGAAATCCTGGCTAATATACCGGTGGATTATGCACCGGTACAGCGCAGGAAAATTGCCATGGTATGGGATCTGGATGATCCTTTCTGGTATCCGGCGACGAAACAGGCCTATCGCACTGCCAAAATTCTGAATTTTGATATTACGGTATTTGCACCTAAGGGAAGAGGAGAAGCAGGAACTCTGGAAATGGTGCATTTTCTGAAAAAGGTGTTGGAGGAGCGTTATGATGGAATCTGTATCTCACCCATTGCGGATCTCAGAGTGGAAAAATTGCTGCAGAAGATGGCAGAGAAGGGTGTGGAGGTGATTTTCATCCTGTCTGCATTTGATAGTGTTCCCTATCGCACACTCATCGGAACTGACAGTTATCAGTGCGGACGGAGTACCGGAGAGGCTGTGAGAGAAGCCTTGGGAGCCGACGGTGCCGTTGGCATTATCAAGTGGAAGGATAACCTCATTGAGACTGTAGAGGACAGATACCACGGTGTTGTAGATGTTCTGAAAGAAAACAGAATTCCTTATTATGATATGACCGGTCCGGGAGAACCTACTGCTGAAGAAGCAACAAAATTAACTGACCGGCTTCTTACGGAGCATCCGGATATCTCTGTACTGTGCGCTACAAATGTAGGATGGGGATTGGCTTTTGCCAGATATCTTAAGTCCAAAGGGAAGAAGGTAAAACTGGTAACAGTGGACTTCACGGATGAAGTTGGAGAATTCATGAAGGCCGGCTATGTAGATGCTGCAATTGCGCAGCGTCCGGAGAGCTGGGGATCCATGACACTGGAAAAAATAGAGGCAGTATTTGAAGGACAGAGTATACCCAAAACCATTGACACCGGAACCTATCCGGTAACACCGGCCAATATCAGAATTTATGTGAAGGACTGATCCCGTTTCTTGCGGTATTGCAGCGGCGACATCCGAAAAGAAGCGTGAAAGCTACGGATAAAATGACTTACATTAGAAAAGCCGGACTGCAGGGCAACCTCTGTAACCGGCAGAGAGGTACTCTCTAACAGATGGCAGGCATGGGTCAGTCTCAGATGCATCAGGTATTGCGTCAGAGTCAGATGAAAGTGCTGTTTAAAATAGCGGGACAAATATTTTTCGGATAAATGAAATTGCTCTGCCAGGGTTTCCAACCGAAGGGGTTCCGTGTAGTTATACTGCAGATAAGTCAGTATCTCACGCTGCATCGGATCGTTCCTTTTGGAGCCCATCGGGTTAATGGTTCCACAGGAAGCAATTTTTTGTATAAGTGACAACAATAAAATACGTAATCGGAAAAGCCCACTCAATGTATTTGGAAGCTGTCTGACAGACAGGATCTCACGGATGAGAGAAATGATGTCAGGACAGCTTTTTTCGTGGGAAAGATTATGATGCAAAAGCAATTCATGGTTACGCAGGGGAAGGAAAAACTCCGTTTCCAACAGATCGTCCGTCTGAAAGGAAATAAATTCCAGTGGAAACAACAGGGTATGATAGTCTACGCCCGGAATTGCGGAACCCATAAAATGAAGCTCACCGGGATTCACAAAGAATACGGAGCCGCCGGCCGCTTCGTATTCTTCCCCTTCAATGATGACATTAAAAGAGCCGGAGCGGACATATATGATCTCTACCTCCGGATGCCAGTGGACAGGAATCTGAAAAAAAGCAGGCATATCATGCAGGTGGTAACAGCTAAAAGGAAATTCTTTTGTTCCGTGAATGCGTTCTTCTCTTAATTCAGGGTACATAGGCAGGCCTTTCTGTGAAGTGGAGTAGAGGATATTATGGTCAGATTACTATAAAAGTAGAAATAAGTCAATTTTCTGTGGTAAAAATGCAAGTTTTAGGAAAGATAAAGTAGTAATATGTAAAAATTGAAGAGACTATTCGGAATAGTATTCTGAATAGTTGTAAAATGAAAATGCAAATTTTTAGGAACCGCAGAAAGGATATAAAACCTACGATGGAAGGACAGAATAAGTCATTATTTCAATTATTTGTACCACTGTGTCTGGAGACGATCTTTTACATGTTGTCCGGAATGGTGGATACCTTAATGCTTTCTTCTGTGGGAGATCAGGCAGTCGGAGCAGTCGGAACAGCAAATACTTATATCGGTGTATTTATTATTATGTATTCGGTAGTTTCTATGGGAATGCTGGCTGTGATGACACAGAATATCGGTGCGGGCAGACCGGGGATCGCCTGTCAGGCAAAGACTTTGGGATTATGGTTTAATGGGATCCTGGGTGTTGTGATGTCTGTGTTTTTGTTTTTCTGTTCCGATGGGATTCTGTATGTGGTAGGTATTGCACCGGCATTGAAGGAGCCTGCTGTACAATACCTGCGGATCGTAGGAGGCGGAAGTATACTAAACGCAATGATTCCCATACTGGCAGGATATCTGCGTGCATTTGGATATACGAAACAGCCTCTGATCGCAACTGTGACAGGTAATATTTTGAACTTTATATTAAATGCCGTGTTTCTGTTTCGTTTCCACCTCGGTGTGCAGGGGGTCGCATCCGCAACAGTGATCTCCAAAGTAGTGAATCTGATATTGATCGTGATCTTTGTACGGCGGCTGATCCCTGCAAAAAAATATTCGGAGAGGGTAAATTCCGGAGAGATTTTGCGGAAGATCATCCGGATCGGATTACCTTCCGCTTTGGAGAATACTATTTACAATATAGCGATGACACTGGTGATCCGTTTTCTGAACCAGATGGATACGGAGGGAATCAATGTGGCTGCCCGCTCCTATACGGCACAGATCACGAATTTATCCTTCTGTGTGGGAAGTGCACTTGCCCAGGCGAATGCTATTATGACCGGATGGTACATGGGTGCGGGAAAATATGAAATATGTGATAAGCAGACTAAAAAATCTGCGGCGATCGGAGCGGTACTGGCGATGGGAACAGAATTTCTGTTTGCAGTCAGTGCCCCGGTCCTGATCTCTTTTTTCACGCAGGATAAGAGTATGGTAGAACTAGTGCAGAAGCTGATGTTTATTGATATTGCCCTGGAAGCCGGACGAGTAACAAATCTGGTATACGGAAATGCACTGAAAACCAGTGGAGATGCTGTATTTCCGGTGATCCTCGGAGCTATTTTCATGTTTTTGTGTGCAGCGGGAGGAACGTATCTGTTGGGGATACAGCTGCATCTGGCAGTAGTGGGTGCTTATATCGGTCTGACAGCAGATGAATGCTGCCGTGCGGTCGGCATGATGATGCGCTGGCGGAGCGGAGCATGGAAGAAAAAAGGATTGATCGAAGATTGATCGAATTGCAATAATAAGACGGTATACCGGCTGGCTTTTGCCCGGGTGGGCATTCTCTTGCTTTTCGTAGCTTATCATAGCATAGCGCATTTTTTATAATTAAAATATTGACAATATGAAAAAATGTGTTATAGTTCTAAATGCAAATGCAACTCATTTGCATTTAGAACAAATATATGATTAAGTATTCATTTGATAAAGAAAGTATGGAAAGGTAAGAGTCATGTCGGAAGTTATTTTAGATACTTTAATAGATAGTATAAAGCTGGTGCCATTTTTGTTCCTGACCTATCTGGCTATGGAATATCTGGAGCATAAGGCTGGCGAGAAGACCACGCATATGGTGCGTAAGGCAGGTAAAATGGGACCGTTGATCGGTGGCGTGGCAGGTGTGCTGCCTCAGTGTGGATTCTCAGCAGCGGCATCCAACTTATATGCAGGCAGGGTGATCACCCTGGGAACACTGATAGCCATTTATCTGTCCACTTCTGATGAGATGCTGCCGATCCTGATTTCGGAGAAAATGGATATCCGCTTTGTACTGGGTGTGCTGGGAGCGAAAGCAGCCATTGGTGCCGTAGCCGGATTTGTGATCGATCTGTTGATCCGGGAGAGGAAGATACATCCTCATGACCACGTTCACGGGCATGAGGAAAATGATCATGAAGAGGAAGAGCACATTCATGAAATCTGTGAGCATGAGAACTGCCATTGTGAAAAGGATGGCATTTTTCTATCTGCGGTAAAGCATACGCTTCACATTACCTTTTTCATTATAGTCATTGGATTTGTTCTGAACACAGCACTGTATTTTGTGGGAGAAGATGTTCTGGCCGGACTGATCCTGAACCGTCCCGTACTGGGACCTGTGCTGGCAGGAGTGGTGGGACTGATTCCAAACTGTGCAGCATCTGTGACCATAACGCAATTGTATATCAGTGGTGTGATCAGCCTTGGAGCCATGATGTCCGGATTGCTGGTGGGCGCGGGAGTAGGACTGCTGGTGTTGTTTCGCGTGAATCCGGATAAAAAGGAAAATCTGAAAATCGTGGGAATTTTATATGTGATTGGCGTTTTAGCAGGAATTGTGATAAACTGGCTGTAGGCACAAGCAGTGCCAAAATAGAGAGCTGACTCTTTGACTGCTTGCAGGCATAAGAGGCAGATCCAATTTTGATAGGGCGACGCTCGTCCAGTGAGGGAATGCAGGGCGTTACCGAGCTGAGCAGCACTGCGGATGCCCAGGATCGCGATATTAAAGGACAGATATCTATGGAAGAACATAAATGTGAACACAATGATATTTCCTACCCTAAGGGATTGAAATGGACCAAACAGAGAAAATGCGTGTATCAGGTACTGGAGGAAGCGACCGAACCCCTCAGCGCCGTGCAGATTTACAATCGTATTGAGAAAGAACACGAAGGCAGCGATTATGCTGTATCCACAATCTACCGGATCCTGGCAACATTTGAAGAACACGGAATGGTCTGTCTCTTATACACATCTCCGAGCCCACGAGACTCCTGAGCATCTCGT
>ENA-OYAL01000889-OYAL01000889.1-human-gut-metagenome-genome-assembly--contig:-NODE-889-length-11966-cov-4.683990_pt1 | contig 11966 bp, 7 predicted proteins | sample MGYA00244516_ERZ652817 | MGnify/ENA primary metagenome ERZ652817 (study PRJEB26926, sample SAMN06164692) | human gut metagenome | biome: ENVO:00009003; feature: ENVO:2100002; material: ENVO:00002003...
CTCAGGAGTCTCGTGGGCTCGGAGATGTGTATAAGAGACAGGGCGATACGGATGCCTATGTGGATTATATTTTCGATAATTCGTTATTTACATCGCAGGAAAAGGTCGATGAGCTGATCGGTGCTTTTTCGGCCGATAAGTATGCTGCCGACCCCATTGCCCCGTTTGTAAAATCGGTGTGGGAGAAGTATAACGCGCTTTCCCAGGCACGCAACCCGGTCGTGGAAAAATATTACGAGGGAAGCCGTAAATACGTGGCGGGGCTAATGCTCCAAAACCCGAAAAAGGCGTGGGCTTCGGATGCCAACTTCACGCTGCGGCTCACCTATGGCCGCGTGCTGCCCTATTCGCCTGCCGACGGCATCGAATACAACTACTATACGACGCTCAAGGGCGTGATGGAGAAGGAAAACCCGCAGAACCCCACGGAGTTCACCGTGCCCGAAAAACTCAAGGAGCTTTATGCGGCACGCGATTTCGGCCGTTATGCCAATGCCCGGGGCGAGCTTCCGGTGGCGTTCCTTGCCGACTGCGATATTACGGGCGGCAATTCGGGTTCACCGGTGATGAATGCCAGGGGCGCACTGCTCGGGCTGGCTTTCGACGGTAACTGGGAAGCCATGTCGGGCGATGTGGCTTTCGAGCCCGATCTGCAGCGCACGATATCGGTCGACATCCGCTACGTGCTGTTCATCATCGACAAGTACGCGGGTGCAGGATGGCTGCTCGACGAGTTGGTGTTCGAATAACGATTCCGACCGCCGATAATTAAGAAATATGCCCCGGACTATGCCGGGGCATATTTTTACCCGCTGCTTAATGCGGGCCGATTCATTCCCGCGGTTTCCGTTTTGTTTTCTTATGGCGGGGCCCCCTTGTAGTTTGTAAACAAATAATGGGGCTTTGCTTTTTCTTTCCCTAAAAATTACTAATTTTGACAGAAATTAGTAATACTGTATATCTCAATATGGCAAAAGAGTTCAAGCGTTACCTCGTTACATCGGCTCTCCCCTATGCCAACGGCCCGGTGCATATCGGCCATCTGGCGGGAGTTTATATACCTTCGGATATTTACACGCGTTACCTGCGGCTGAAGGGCTGCGACGTGATTTCGGTCTGCGGATCGGACGAGCACGGCGTACCCATCACCATCAAGGCCCGCAAGGAGGGTGTGACCCCGCAGCAGATCGTGGATCGTTACCATAACCTGATCAAAAAGTCGTTCGAGGGGTTGGGAATGTCGTTCGATATCTATTCGCGGACATCGTCGGCGACCCATGCCGCGACCGCATCGGAATTTTTCCGCAAACTCTACGACGAGGGGAAATTCATCGAGAAAACCTCCATGCAGTATTACGACGAGGAGGCGCAGACGTTCCTTGCCGACCGTTATATCGTCGGCACTTGTCCCAAATGCGGGAACGACCGTGCCTACGGCGACCAGTGCGAGAAATGCGGGTCTACCCTCTCGCCCGACGAGCTGATCGACCCGCATAGCGCCGTGTCGGGTTCGGTTCCGGTCAAAAGGGAGACGAAGCACTGGTATCTCCCGCTGGATCAATACGAAGGCTTCCTCCGCGAGTGGATACTCGATGGGCATAAGGAGTGGAAGACGAATGTCTACGGGCAGTGCAAGAGCTGGCTCGACGGCGGATTGCAGCCCCGTGCCGTGAGCCGTGACCTCGACTGGGGTATTCCCGTGCCCGTGGAGGGTGCCGAAGGGAAGGTGCTCTATGTGTGGTTCGACGCTCCGATCGGTTACATATCCGCCACGAAAGACCTTACGCCCGATTGGGAAAAGTACTGGAAGTCGGAAGATACCAAGATGGTGCATTTCATCGGCAAGGATAATATCGTGTTCCACTGCATCGTCTTCCCCTCGATGCTCAAGGCGCACGGGGGTTATATACTGCCTGAGAACGTGCCGGCCAACGAGTTCCTGAACCTCGAGGGCGATAAGATTTCGACCTCGCGCAACTGGGCGGTGTGGCTGCATGAATACCTGGAGGAGTTCCCCGGAAAGGAGGACGTATTGCGCTATGTGCTGTGTGCCAATGCCCCCGAAACCAAGGATAACGACTTTACATGGAAGGATTTCCAGGCCCGCAACAACAACGAGCTGGTCGCTGTGCTGGGAAATTTCGTCAACCGTGCGCTGGTGCTTACGCAGAAATATTACGGCGGCGAGGTTCCTGCCTGCGGAGAGATGAATGATTATGACCGTCAGACAGTTGCGGAAGTAGCTGCCGTGAAGGGTTCGCTCGAGGCCAATATCGAGAACTACCGTTTCCGCGAAGCCCTGAAGGATGCCATGAACATTGCACGTATCGGCAACAAGTATCTGGCGGACACCGAGCCGTGGAAAGTCATCAAGACCGATCCCGGGCGTGTGAAAACGATTCTCAACATCGCGTTGCAAATTACGGCCAATACGGCTGTGGCCATCGAGCCTTTCATGCCTTTCTCGGCGTCGAAGATCCTGAAGATGCTCGCCGTGGAGAAATTCGGATGGGAGCGCCTCGGGGCGATGGATCTGATTGCTGCCGGGCATAAGATCGGTGAGGCGTCGTTGCTCTTCGAGAAGATCGAGGACGACGTGATCCAGCGCCAGTTGGACAAGCTTGCGGCGACGAAAGAGGCCAACCTGGCTGCTGAAAATTCGCAAAATATTGAACCTCAGAAAGATACGATACAGTTTGACGATTTCCAGAAAATGGATATTCGTGTTTCGACTGTACTTGCCGCCGAGAAGGTCGCCAAAACCAAGAAATTGTTGAAATTGACGGTGGACACAGGGATCGACCAGCGAACAATCGTTTCGGGAATTGCGGAATATTTCACTCCCGAAGAGTTGGTCGGGCGTCGGGTGCTGGTGCTCGTCAACCTCGCTCCCCGCGAACTAAAAGGAATCGTGTCGCAGGGCATGATCCTGATGGCCGAAGATGCTTCGGGAAAATTGCTGCTGCTGGGCCCTGACGGAAATACTAATAACGGTGCTATCGTAGGTTAATGCAGTGAAAAGTATTAGATTGCGGGAGCATTTTATGTCGGTTTTTTTTACGGCGGAGATAATTTTGAAAAACCTTTAAATTTTACTATAATGGAAAATATAGATTGGAGTGCCTTGGGTTTCGACTATCACAAGACCGACGTCAACGTCCGTTATTATTTTACGGACGGAAAATGGAGTGATATGGAGGTTACGAGCGACGAGTACATCAAGATGCACATGTCGGCTTCGTGCCTGCATTATGGCATCGAACTTTTCGAGGGTCTGAAGGCCTTTCGTGGAGTCGATGGGAAAGTCCGCCTGTTCCGTGTCGAGGACAATGCCCGCCGCCTCCGGTCTTCGGCCGAACGTCTTTGCCTTCCGCTGCCGACCGTCGAAATGGTCGTCAATGCCTGCGTCGAGGTAGTTCGGCGGAATGAAGCCTATATTCCCCCCTACGGAACAGGGGCCTCGCTCTATCTGCGTCCGGTGATGTTCGGAACGACGGCCGGCCTGGGAGTCAAACCTGCAAAGGATGCTTTGCTGATTGTCTACTGTTCGCCAGTGGGTGCGTATTTCAAGGAGGGAATCAAGCCGATCCTAGTTGCCATCGACCGAGAGCAGGATCGTGCTGCTCCACGTGGAACAGGCGATGTGAAAGTCGGCGGAAATTATGCGGCCAGTCTTTTGTCGGGTGAAAAGGGGCATAAAATGGGCTATTCGAATGTCATGTATCTCGACGCTGCGGAGCATAAATACATCGAAGAGTGCGGTGCATGCAATTTCTTCGGCATCAAGGATGGTAAATATATCACTCCGAAATCCCCTTCGGTGCTTCCGTCGATCACCAATATGAGCCTCCGCCAGCTGGCCCGCGATATGGGGCTTGAGGTCGAAGACCGAAAAATCCCGGTCGAAGAACTTGCCTCTTTCGAGGAGTGCGGAGGCTGCGGAACGGCTGCCGTGATCTCCCCTATCGGCACTATCTATGACATGCAGACGGAGAAAACCTACTCCTATGGTGATAAGGTTGGTAAGATTTCTCTGGAATTATATACCCGATTGCAGGATATTCAGTACGGACGAGCTGAGGATAAATACAATTGGTGTACGATTGTTTTGTAGAATACGAATATATTGTTAAGAGGCCGCTATACAGCGGCCTCTTTTTGTTTCGTTTGTTTTTAAGGGTTTTGTATATATGTTCCACGTGGAACATGTCTTCTTTGGTGGTTGTTTGGGAAGAATATAGAAGTGATAATCTTTACAGAATCTCGTGGTTTAATTATTCCGGGGGTGGGTGGGTTGATAGGTTCCACGTGAAACATTACCCTATCTTCCGAATTTTACCAAGAGAACATTTACGTCTGCGGGTGAAACTCCGGGTATGCGCGAGGCTTGCCCGATGTTTTCAGGGCGGATTCGGGACAGTTTTTGCCGGGCCTCGATAGTCAGGGAATTCATCGAGTGAAAGTCGAAATCCGCAGGAATCCGTATGTTTTCGAGCCGATGTAGTTTTTCTGCAATGAATTTTTCGCGCTCAATATATCCTTTATATTTGATTTGGATTTCTGCCTCTTCGATCACCTCTTCCTCCATCCGGTTCGTTTCGATGAATTTTCGGAGCTTCGGCAGGACGGCTTGTAACGAATCGAACGAAACATTATTCCGCATTAGTATGTCGTAAAGCTTCCTTCCCTGCGATAAAGGTTCGGAATTTATTGCTTTTAAATAGTCGTTAATTTCGGCTGCTTTGATGCTCTGTTGGCGAGCGAAAGAAATAAGCGATTCTACGAGCGTATTTTTTTTGACGAAATAGTCGTATCTTTTTTGGGTAATAAGCCCGATTTTATATCCGATAGGAGTAAGCCGGATGTCCGCATTATCCTGCCGGAGCAGGATGCGGTATTCTGCACGCGAGGTGAACATGCGGTAGGGCTCGTCCACCCCTTTGGTCACAAGGTCGTCTATCAGCACTCCGATATAGGCTTCGTCGCGCTGCAATACGACGGCCTCCTCCCCTTTCAGCATCCGGTGTGCATTGATCCCGGCCATCAACCCCTGGGCTGCGGCCTCTTCGTATCCGGTCGTCCCGTTGACCTGCCCGGCGAAATAAAGGGCGGAAACGAGTTTTGTTTCGAGCGAATGGTGCAATTGTGTGGGTGGAAAATAGTCGTATTCGATGGCATAGCCCGGGCGATAGATGTGGAGATCTTCGAATCCCCGGATTTTATGCAGTGCTTCCAACTGTATTTCCCAGGGCAGCGACGAAGAAAAACCGTTGAGGTAGTATTCGTTGGTGCTGCGTCCTTCGGGTTCGAGGAAGAGCTGGTGCTGATCTTTGTCGGCGAATGTACGCAGTTTGTCTTCGATGCTCGGGCAGTAGCGCGGCCCGATTCCCGTTATCGTCCCGTTGAACAGCGGCGAGCGGTCGAACCCTGTGCGCAGGATGTCGTGCACCTCGGCCGACGTGTAGACCAGAAAACAAGGGAGTTGGTCTTTAACAGGTTGTGTATCAGTGGAAAAGGAAAATTTGGATGGTTTTTCGTCCCCGTATTGCGGTTCGAGTATTTCGAAGTCGATCGTGCGGGCATCGAGGCGTGCGGGCGTACCGGTTTTCATACGCCCGGTTTCGAATCCGATTGCGAGCAGGGACTCCGTGATCCCGTGCGAAGCGGCGTCCCCTGCCCTGCCGCCCTCGGCGTGCGATGTGCCGCAGTGCATCAGCCCGTCGAGGAACGTACCGGCGGTAAGTATGACGGCCTTGCAGGCGAATTCGATGCCCATACGCGTCCGCACGCCTGTCACGCGCGGTTTGGTTGCCGAGGTGTCGAACAGCAGCTCGGTGGCGGCGTCCTGCCAGATATAGAGGTTGAGCGTGTTTTCGAGCGTATGGCGCCACTCCTCCGAGAAACGGGTTTTGTCGCATTGCGCACGGGGGCTCCACATGGCTGCGCCCTTCGAACGGTTGAGCATCCGAAACTGGATCGCGGTGAGGTCGGTAATGCGTCCCATCTGTCCTCCCAAAGCATCTATTTCTCTGACTATCTGTCCTTTGGCTACACCTCCGACGGCCGGGTTGCACGACATGGAAGCCATCTTGGCCATGTCCATGGTGAGCAACAGCGTGCGCGACCCCAGGCGTGCGGCGGCAGAGGCCGCTTCGCAGCCGGCATGTCCGCCGCCGATGACGATTATATCGTATTCGAGTGTCATTGTGCCGTCTCCCAGAATTTGAGGTATTTATCCTCCTTGCGATGCATCTGCGCATTGGTGCGGGGCGTCTTGTCGCCCTGGCCGCAGAGGTGCAGCACGCCGTGTACGACGACCCTGCGCATTTCCTGGAGCGTCGTGCAGCCGTATTGCCGGGCATTGTCGGCGACGGTTTCGACGTCGATGAAGATGTCGCCCGAGATTATGCGGGCGCCTTTGCGGTCGCTGTAATCGAACGTAATGACGTCGGTGAAATAGTCGTGCCCGAGCCACTGGCGGTTCATCTCCAGAAGCCGTTGCGCCGAGCAGAAGATGTAGCTCACATCGCCCGGCGTATACCCTTCCGCTTCGGCCACTGAGCGCAGCCATGCCGCCGTCAGGCGTTTCTGCGGCAGCCGGAAGCTACAATCGTCGGTATAGTATCGTATTGCCATGTTTTAGGACAGCCCGAGGCCGTAATCAGTCTGTAAATCTTTGCAAAAGTACAAAAATAATGCAGATGAGTGCTTCCCGGAGGGCTTTTTCTCGTTGCCAGTATCCGGGAGGCGTTCCGGAGCCGCATCGGCCTCCGCCGCCGGAAAATACCGAAAAAAACGAAAATTATGTTTTTTTCGGACAAAACGGGGTTTTGGTTACGGATCGTAACTATTATTTGCGATCCGCGGAAATATTGCCTGGCTTGGCCGGTATTTCGGTTTAATACGATTCTGATATACAATATGTTATTGGTATATCGACGAGAATAACGATACGGAAAAACCGTTATATTTGCCCTGTCACGAAGTATTAACCCAAAATCTCTAAAAATGAAAATCTTCAAAATTCTTACCGCACTTGCGGCTTTCTTTGCCGTGGCGGTGCTTTCGGGATGTGATGACGACAAAAGGCCCGAACCCGATCCGCAGCCGGTGAAACTCGCTTCGCCCGAGATTGTCTTCAAGGATGTCAAACCCACGTCGTTCGCGGCTTCATGGACAGCCGTGGAACATGCTGCGGCATTCGGCTATAAACTGCTGACGACCGAAGGGGGACAGGAGGTCGTCGTGGCTGAAGTAGCTTCGTATGATGCCGTGGAGGTCTCTTTTTCGGGGCTCAAGCCCGCTACGAAATATACGCTCGAAGTCGTCGCGCTGGCCGGGAACGACCCGGGATATACCGATTCGGATCCGGCGAAGGCTTCAACGACGACAGCCGACGAACCGGTCGTCGTGACGTCGCCGTGGGTCGATGTCGAATTCTCTTACGAGACGGTCGGCGGAAAGGGGACGTTGCGTGTCACCAACAAAGCCAATGTCAAGTGTGCGCATTTTTATTCGAGTACCGAGACGGTGAATGTTATCGGCGAAGGGTATGATGACGAAAAGACGCTGATCGGGTATATCCTGCTGGATTACGAGGAGAACGTGCCGGGCGTTTATATGGACACGGCCGAGCACAAGTTCAATAACAACGGTGCCGGATTCAAGGCCGGCGACAAGCTCTTCTACTATGTCGTGGGCGTGGATGCGGCCGACAAACCGGGCGACCTGAACTGGTTTTGGGTCGAAATCCCCGCCAACATAGGCGACCCGGTGATTATCCTCGATTCGCCGGAGGTCTGACGACTTTCCGGAATAATTGGTAAGCGGGATCAGGCTTCTACCTGATCCCGCTTATTGTGCCCTGTCCAGGCTTGGTGCTGGGCAGCATACAAGGTCTTTTCAAGCCGGAAAAGGTCGACGGGAGAGCTGGCCTGTTTAGTGAGGAATTTCTGCCCGCCGATGCCTGAAATTTTTGATGGGAATTATCCTTCGCCCGAAACGGTATTTAGCGGGAACTCCGCCAGAAACAGTTCGGGGTTGGGGGCGCCGTCTGAAACAGTCCCCGCCCGAGTGTGGGCGTCTGGGACTGTAGCCCGAAACGGTTTTCGGTATGTCGCCGGGGTTACCGTTCGGAGGGGGTTCCGGTTCGGTGTTTATCGTCGGGGTTTACCGTTTGAAGCAGTTTTCGGCGCGGAGCTTCATGCCGGGGTTGTCGTCCGGAGGGGTTTCCGGTTCGGTGTGTGTTGCCGGAGTTTGCCATTCGGAGTGTTTCCGATCCGGGATTTATTGTCGGTGTTTATCGTTCGGAAAGGTTCCCGGTTCCGTGTTTATCGTCGGGGTTTACCGTTTGAAGCAGTTTTCAGCGCGGAGCTTCATGCCGGGGTTCGGCGGGTAGATGCCGAATACCAGTTTGTACTCGGTTTCCATCGTCATGATGTTGACCGACGAGCCGATGGTGCCCAACTGTTCGTTTCTTGCCACTTTCTGGCCCTTTTCAACGCATATCGACCCCATGTTGGCATAGGAGGTTATATATTCGCCGTGAGCCACGAAAACGTCGTATTTGTTCGTGATACGGTTGCGCTTGATTTCGACGACCTTTCCGTCGTAGATCGAAATGACGTGCGCACCCTTGGGGCCGGCGATCTCGGCCATGTTTTCCTTGTAGCGTTTTACCGAACCGGCCGTGACGGGAAGCCTCAGCCCCGTGGTTTTGGTCGAGAACGACGCACCCTCGGTATTGCCTTTGGTGAGTTTGCGCAGCTCGCTGATGGCCACGTCGAGCTGCTGTTCCTGCGACAGTTTGCGTTGCAGGGCCTGTTTCTCCTTTTGCGACATCTGGCGGATATTGGCCCGGGCGTTGCGCGAATCGCGCTGGAGCTTCTGTTTCTGGGCGGTAAGGTTTTGCGTCACCGAGTCGAGCGAGCGTTTGCGGCGGTCGAGCAGCTCCTTCTCGCGGGCGACCTGTTCCGAAAGCGCGGCGATGTCGTGCAGCTTGCGTTCGCGCATCGAAGCCACTTCGCGCAGGTTGGTGATCTTTTTCGCGACGTCGGTGAAGTCGCGCGACGAAAAAATGTAGGTCAGGTAATTGTTGTGCTTATAGTTGCGGTAGGCCTCGCGTACCATTTCGGCATACTGTGTGCGGTTGCGCTCCAGGGCCGAGCTGAGGTTGCCGGCGACGCTGTCCGTACGGGATATCTCCTTGCGCAGCAGGCGCGCCTGCTTCTCGGTCTCCTCGAGCAGTTGGTTGCGGGAGTCGAGCTGGCGTGCCAGGCGGCGAACCCGTTCCTCGGTGGCGGCGCGGCCTTCCTGTATCTTCGAGATCGCGCGTTCCTCGTCGGCAATCCTCTTTTCCAGGGCGGCGATGACCCGTTTCTGCTCTTCGATGGCATCGCGGCCCCCCTGCGCCGCAGCGCCAAAGGCGGCGAACAGGAAAAGGAGGGTCAGTATGCGGGCGGGCTTCATCACGGTCACTCTTTTTCGGCTTTGCCCTGTTCCATGCGGCGGATGATCTGGTCGGCGTCGTAGCCCTTTTCGAGTCCCTTGCGCCAGTATATTTCGGCCATGAACTGTTCGCCCATGGCATGCAGGATGTCCCCGTAATGAACCAGCAGCGCTGCACTCTCCTGCCCGTCGAGGGCGATGGCCTGCTGCATCACCTTCTTGGCCTCGGCCGTGCGTCCCAGCTTGAAGAGCACCCAGGCATGGGTGTCCAGGTAGGTGGGGTTGTTGTCCGTGAGGGCGATGGCGCGGCTCGACATCGTGAGCGCCTTTTCAAGGTCACGCCCTTCGAGCGAGAGGAAATAGGCGTAGTTGTTGAGTACCATGGCGTTATCCGGATCGTAGCGCAGGCTGTGGTCGTAGGCTTTGTAGCACTGTTTCATATCCGCCCGGAACGAACCTTTTCGGACAGCCCGGGCGAAATCGTCGTCGATGTCCTGTTCGCCGGCGGTGGCTTTCTGGTGCCAGGTGTCGCCGATAAATCCCCAGATCACGCTGCGCAGCGAATCTGTCCGGGCATAGCCCAGCGATTGTTTGTAGGCTTTGATCGCCTGGGGGTATTGTTTGGAATAATTCAGCGTATGCCCTTTCGAGAGGTGGAAATCGACCTGCCCGGGAAAGAGCTCCAGGGCGCGCCCGATATAGCGGTTCACCGAATCGGGATGCTGAAGATAGCTCTCGATGTCGATCACCGAACGGAAATACTCCTCGACGGGCGGCTGGTCGTCGAGGTGGAGCTTGTAGAGCGCGAGCGCCTGTTCCAGCTCGCCCGAGGCGATCAGGTGTTTGGCATAAAGTTCCACGACGCGCCTGTCCTGCGGGTAGCGGACGGCAAGCGTCGAGGCCAGCGTATTGAGCTGGGGGTAATATTCGCGGTAGAAACGCATGTCGGAGGTGAAGATCCCGAAACGCTTGATCTTCGTGTCGAGCGGCATCTTGTCCGACTCGAAAAGCCGCTGCGTAACGTCCAGCACCGCCCGGTAATCGTGGCGGCCGTTGTAGAAATCGGCCAGCGACATGAGTGTCCCCACGTCGGTGGAGTCTATCTGCAGCGCCCGGTCGTATTCGGCCTTTGCCAGCGAATCCTTGCCCAGGATGCCGTAGAGGTCGGCCAGTACGACGTGGTGTTCGGCCTCGTAAGGCACCGCTTCGACCATGGCCTCGGCCTCTTCGACGGCCTTGTCCATCTGGCGCGTAGAGACCAGCAGCTGCCGCTTCATGGTGCTCAGTACCGGGATGCGCCCGAAGCGCACCTCGGCCGAGTCGAGCGTGGCGATGGCCGAGAAGGGCTGCTGCGCCTGCTCGTAGAGGGCGGCCAGAATCCGGTAGTTGTCGGGGTTCTGCGGCTCGTCGCTGCGCAGGCGGCGGTAGACGGCCAGCGCCTCGTCGTAACGGCGGGCATAGATGAGTGCCTGCCCGAGGAACTGGTGGTACCACTTGTTGGCGGTGTCGAGCCGGAAGGCCGTGCGTGCCAGATCCACCGCCTCGTCGGGCGTGGAATACATGCCGTTGGCGGCCATTTCGTAATAGGCCGGTGCGAAGGTCGAGTCGTTGCGGATGGCCTCGACGAAGAATTCCCGCGCCCGGACGGTGTCACGGGCAATGGCATTCTGTTTGATGCCTTCCGTATACAGCCATACGCTGCGCAGCGAATCGGGATAGCCGGGCATGCCGGCGGGGCTTTTCCCGGCGGCGAATGCCGAAAGGAAGAGCACGCAGAGTACCGTGATCGCTGTCAGACGTTTCATGGGCCCGGTGGTTTTAGAGTGCCGTGTCGAACTGGTGGAGGAAACGCACGTCGTTCTCGAAATAGAGGCGCAGGTCTTTCACGCCGTATTTGAGCATCGCGATGCGTTCAATACCCATGCCGAAGGCGAAGCCCGAGTATTTTTCGGGGTCTATGCCGTTTGCCCGCAGTACGTTGGGGTCTACCATGCCGCAGCCCATGATTTCGAGCCAGCCGGTACCCTTGCACACCGGGCAGCCCTTGCCCCCGCAGAGGTTGCACGATACGTCGACCTCGGCCGAAGGTTCGGTGAAGGGGAAATACGACGGGCGCATGCGGATGACGGCCTGCTCGCCGAAGACCTCCTTGGCGAAGTAGAGCAGCGACTGTTTCATGTCGGCGAACGACACCCCTTCGTCGATGTAGAGGCCCTCGATCTGGTGGAAGATGCAGTGCGCGCGGTACGAAATGGCTTCGTTGCGGAACACGCGGCCGGGGCAGATGACACGGATGGGCGGTTTCTGGTGCTCCATGGTGCGTACCTGGATCGACGAGGTATGCGTGCGCAGCAGGATGTCGGGATCCTTTTCGATGAAGAACGTGTCCTGCATGTCGCGTGCCGGATGTTCGGGCGGGAAATTGAGCGCCGAGAAGACATGCCAGTCATCCTCGATTTCGGGGCCGTCGGCGACGGTGTAGCCCAGCCGCGAGAATACCTCGACGATCTGGTTCTTGA
>ENA-OYAL01000907-OYAL01000907.1-human-gut-metagenome-genome-assembly--contig:-NODE-907-length-11773-cov-4.056665_pt1 | contig 11773 bp, 9 predicted proteins | sample MGYA00244516_ERZ652817 | MGnify/ENA primary metagenome ERZ652817 (study PRJEB26926, sample SAMN06164692) | human gut metagenome | biome: ENVO:00009003; feature: ENVO:2100002; material: ENVO:00002003...
TACGAGATGCTCAGGAGTCTCGTGGGCTCGGAGATGTGTATAAGAGACAGGGTTTAGGTTGGATGTAACAACGGAAATTGGTACAATTTGCGATGTGGTTAGAGAACATTAACCACATCGCATTTTTTATTTTCCAAATAAAGTGAGGAGGAATAAGAGTATGAAACAAAAGCTAAATGCGAAAGATTTTATTCTCATCGGTGTTTTAACGGCCCTCATGTGGATTATCTGCATGGTTATCAGCACCATTATGAGCGTGGCTGGCCCGGTGACAAATGTATTTTATCCGTCCGTTGTTGCGATCCCGAATGGCATCGTTATGATGCTCCTGCTGGCTAAGGTTCCGAAGAAAGGCGTGTTTACCATTTGCGCCGCAATTCAGGCCATCCTGTTCCTGCTGGTTGGTGCTTTCTGGTTTATTCCTATCGGCTTGGTAATTGGCGGCATCATTTGCGATTTTCTGGTTATGAGCCGGAATGAAATCACAATGAAGTCCATGATGGCAGCCTATGCGCTGTTCAGTGCTATCTTCGCTTTTAGTGCTATCTGCCCCATCAAATTTCTTCAAAGCGCATTTGTCGGAGCAATGGAGAAAAACAATATTGCCCCGGAGTACATTCAGGGAATGTTGAGCATTACTTCCGTTCCCATGCTGGTAGTCATTGTTGCTGCCGGATTGGTGGGCGGTCTGATTGGTGGCTTTATCGGTCAGAAAGCATTGAAAAAACACTTTATTAAAGCTGGACTTGTTTCAGTAAAATAACAGGATCAGCCCCCTGAAACTTTATCAGGCAATACAGGCAAGCGGGCTGCCTGACTTCAGAGCGTGGGGCTGAGAACAGTCCCGCGCTTTGATTTTTATAGGGAGACATTTGAATGGAAGAAGCACAAATTAAACAAATAATTGAGCGCCAGCCCCTACATGGCTCTGCGCTCCTCGACCCACGCTGCAAGATACTTCTTTTGGTCTGCATTGGGTTTGTCAGTTATTTTCTGGCCGGAGAAGTTGTCAGTCTCGCGCTCATGCTGGTTTATGGGCTGTTTATTGCCTTGGGTAACGGTGGAAAATGGGCTGTCAAAATGATAGTGACCTATATTATTGTTGCTTATCTCAATGCCCTGCTCCGTTATGTCCAAGTTCCGGTTTTAAGTGTGATTATGAGCGTGTTCGGCGTGACGGTCTTAAAATTGATCCCTATCATGATGATGGGACTTTGGATATTGCGAACTACATACATGGATGACTTAATGGTGGCACTTCAACGGATGCGGCTGCCCCAGGCAGTCACAATCCCCCTTGTTGTTATGTTCCGCTATATCCCTACTTTACGGATTGAATACCGACAAATCCGAAGCACGATGGATATTCGCGGTATCAGTGATACCGTGTGGAAACGGGTATCCCATCCGTTAGCAACCGTAGAATATATTTTGATACCTCTGCTGATGCGGTGCTTGAAAGTCACTGATGAACTGGCAGCATCCGGCACAACACGCGGTCTGGAGTTGGAGTGCAAACGATACGCGCTGCGGCCAATCCGTTTTTCGTGGCCGGAAATCGTGGTATCGCTGTTTGGTATCCTCTTTTTGGTCGGTTTGCTTTTTATCGATCAGACTAAAATCGGGGAAATCATTTTGTGGAGGGTATGACGATGATCTCATTTCAGAATTTTAGCTTTCGTTATGAAGAAAGCAAAGACTTCACCCTCCGTGGAATTGATATGACCGTACAGACGGGTGAGTTCATTCTTCTGACAGGGCGAAGCGGCTGCGGCAAAACAACCCTGATCCGCTCACTCAACGGTCTGATTCCGCACTTTTATCCTGGAGAAATCCAAGGCGATCTGCTCATGGATGGTCATTCGCTGCTGGAAATGAAGCCGTCTGAATTAGCCGGACAGGTTGGAACGGTATTCCAAGACCCACGCTCTCAATTCTTTATGACGGATACCACGCGGGAACTGGCTTTCGGCTGCGAAAATCTCGGACTACCCCGCGAGGAAACGATTGATCGCATTGCAAAAGCGGCGAAAGAGTTGGAATTGGTAAACTACTTGAACAGAAGTATCTTTGCATTATCCAGCGGGGAGAAGCAACAGATCGCAATCGGTTCTGTCTATGCGCTGGGGCCAAAAGTATATATTTTTGATGAACCATCGGCAAATCTGGACTATGCCGCTACCAAACGGTTGGCAGAAATTATGGGAAAACTGAAACACGCTGGATACACAATTTTTGTGGTAGAGCATCGTTTTTATTATTTGCGCGATCTGATTGATAGAGCCTTTTTGATTCAGAACGGAAAAATTGAGCAAGAGTTCACAGGGGAACAGTTTTGCTCTTTGCCCGAAGAAACACGAATTTCTTATGGTCTGCGAACCGCATACCCGGAACGTGATGCAGAGCATTATCAGGAAAAGCCGCATTCTCAAAATACAACGCACTTACTAGAAGTCCACGATTTAGGCTTTGCCTACAAGAAGGGGCCGGATATTTTTCAAAATGTCAGCTTTGAAGCTCATGCAGGAGATGTGATCGGTATTCTGGGCCATAACGGGGCTGGAAAAACAACCCTCTTATCTATTTTAACGGGTCTGATAAAGCAGCAGCGCGGCGAGGTCTGCTTTGACGGAAAAAAACTTACACCACGCCAGCGGCGGTCACTTTCCTATCTTGTCATGCAAGATACGGATTATCAGCTTTTTGCCAGCAGCGTGGAGGAAGAACTATCCCTTGGAATGAGGGACGATTGCAAAGAAAAAGTGGATGAAACACTGAAAGCACTGGAACTATCAGATTACCGGGAACGGCATCCGGCATCCCTTTCAGGAGGTCAAAAGCAACGGGTTACTATCGGTGCGGCAATCGTAAAGGGCAGCCCGGTAATCTACTTTGACGAGCCTACCAGTGGTTTGGACTATGATTCTATGGTGCGTGTCAGCAAACTGATCGAACAGCTTTCAAGCTCTGGTGTGATCGTGTTTGTGGTGTCCCACGATTTTGAGTTTATTGTCCGTACCTGTACGGAGGTGGTTCAGTTGGATGATGACGGGGCTATTCAAAATCAAAGGCTTTCACCAGAAATTTTGAAAACGCTGTCCGAAAAATATTTTACCTGATAGGAGGTTGGAATTATGTTTCAAAAAGTATTTGAGTATGCAGGGCCTCATAAGAAGGGGCTTTATGCAGCAACGGCCATCGTGCTGGTCAGCGTCCTGATGGGTGTCTTGCCCTTTGTGCTGGCTTATCAGGTGATCGCGCCGCTGGTGATGGGTGAATCTATTGAAGCATCCTTTATCATTTTGCGCGTGGTTCTTGTCTTGGCGTGTCTGGTGCTGCAAGCCCTTTTCTATGGCTGGGGGCTGAATCTTTCTCACAAAGCCGCTTACGACACGCTGCTCCGTCTGCGGACGGCACTTCAAAAACGGTTTGAAAAACTGCCCCTCGGTGTCATTCAGGATAAAGGCACCGGCACAGTCAAAAAGCTGTTCGTGGATGATGTAGACAGTCTGGAAGTTTTGCTGGCTCACTCCATGCCGGAGGGAATTGCAAACCTGATGATCCCTATTGCGGTTTATGTGGCAATGTTCTTTGTGGATTGGAAACTGGCGCTTCTGTCGCTGGCATCCATTCCGATCAGTCTGATTGCCATGATGACGATGTATTCCGTTGGCATGAAGAAAATGGGGCCTTACTACATGGCCGGACAAAAGATGAACAATACCATTATTGAGTACATTAACGGTATGGAAGTTGTCAAGGTATTCAATAAGGACGCAGATTCCTATGAGCGGTTCCGCAAAGATGTATCAGATTATCGGGACTATACTCTGGCGTGGTACAAGGCGGCGTGGCCGTGGATGGCAATTTACAGCAGTCTGCTTCCATGCACCATTATTCTGACTTTGCCTTTTGGCGCATGGTTCGTTCTCTCTGGCTGGTCTACTCTGCCTAATTTGATCTTGGTACTGTGTCTTTCTTTAAGTATTGGTATGCCGCTGCTGAAATCTCTCGGTTTCCTGCCTACCATGCCCCAGCTTAACTATAAAATTTCTGCATTGGAGCAGGTGTTGGATGCGCCGGAGCTCCAGCAGACAGAAGATGCGTTCCACGGGAAAGATGACACCATTACTTATGACCATGTTTCTTTCGCTTATCAGACCACACAGCCCGGCCCGGATGGAAAGCCTGTTGTAATTGAGGATGAAGTTCTCCATGACATTTCCTTTACGGCAAAAGCTGGACAGAAAACAGCCCTTGTTGGTGAATCTGGCTCCGGCAAGAGTACCTTGGCAAAACTGCTGATTCACTATTATGACCCACAGAAAGGCAGTATTTCCATCGGTGGGCAGAAACTATGCGATATGAGTCTTGAAGCACTCAACAGCCGTATCTCCTATGTGGCACAGGATCAATACCTGTTCAATACCTCTCTGCTCGAAAACATTCGGCTTGGTCGGCTGAACGCAACGGATGAAGAAGTGGTGGAGGCCGCAAAGAAAGCTCAGTGTATGGAGTTCCTTGAGAAACTTCCGCAGGGTATTCATTCGATGGCTGGTGATGCAGGAAAAATGCTCTCCGGCGGTCAGCGCCAGCGTATTTCTCTGGCAAGGGCAATCTTAAAGGATGCTCCTATTGTGGTGCTTGACGAGGCAACTGCCTATGCCGATCCTGAAAACGAAGAAAAGATGGAGGCCGCCATTGCAGAGCTTGTAAAAGGTAAGACCCTTGTGGTTATTGCACACAAATTACCAGCCATTATGAACGCAGATCAGATTTGTGTTATGGATCACGGAAAACTGGTTGCAACGGGCAGACATCAAGAGCTGATCCAGTCCTGCCCTGAATATCAAAAGTTGTGGAAAGCGGCACAAGACAGCGCCGAGTGGAAAGTACACACTGCAAAGGAGGGAAAATAAATGTTTGCTTTGTTTTCAAGAATATTGAAACTTTCCGGCCATTATAAGAGCCGTATTCAGGGCGCATTTGTTTGTGCGTTTCTGGAATCCATTCTGTCCAAAATGCCGATTTTTCTGGCCTTTGTGGTTTTGAGTGGATTTGCAAACAAGACCATTACCGGGCAGACTTGCCTTTATGTGGGACTTGGCCTTGCCGCTATTGTACTGGTTCAGATGCTCGTCCATTATCTTAGTGACAGCCTGCAAAGTGCAGCGGGATATTTGATGTTCGCTGACAAGCGTATCGAATTGGGCGGCCATCTGCGGAAACTTCCGATGGGATATTTCACTTCCGGCAATATTGGCAAGATCAGTTCTGTCCTCAGTACCGACATGGTGTTCATTGAAGAAGTCGCTATGAGTACGCTGGGAAACATGATGAGCTATCTGCTGTCCTCGCTGGTTTTGCTGGCGTTCATGTTTTATCTGAATTGGCAGCTTGGCTTGATCGCTGCGATAGTTACTATTTTGGCATGGCTGGTATCTAAGGGAATGAACAAAGTTTCCCTACGAGAAGCAGCAGGCCGTCAGGAGCAGAGTGAACGGCTGACCGATGCGGTGCTGTCTTTTGTGGAGGGCATTGGTGTTATTAAGAGCTATAACCTGCTTGGAGAAAAATCCGAAGAACTGTCCGGCAATTTCAAGCGTTCCAGAAATACATCGCTTGACTTTGAACGAAAAATGACCCCATGGACAATGGGGCTGAATATCCTTTACGGTATTGGTATTGCGGCAATTTTCGGCCTGTCTATTGTGTTGGAACAGAGCGGTGCGCTTTCTTTGGCTTATGTGTTGGGTGTTCTGCTATTTGTATTTGATCTTTTTGGCCCGTTGAAGGCTCTCTATGGAGAAGCATCCAGACTAACCGTTATGAACGCTGCCCTTAATCGTATTGAAGCGGTATTGGATGAACCGGAACTTTCCGACAACGGCAAGCAGCATATTCCGGCTCAGGCACAGCCGGGACAGCCGGAAGTCCTGTTCAACGATGTTACATTTGCTTATCAGGATAAAGAGGTTCTGCATCATATCAGTTTTGCCATGAAGAAAAATTCTATGACAGCGCTGGTTGGACCGTCCGGTAGCGGTAAGTCCACCATTGCAAACTTGCTGGCGCGACTTTGGGATGTAAAATCCGGCAATGTGACGATAAGGGGCGTGGATATTCGCAATGTACCTCTGTCGGAATTGATGGATCAGATCAGCATGGTATTCCAGCGCGTGTATCTGTTTCAGGACACCATTTACAACAATATCATCATGGGAAAGCCGGATGCCACGGAAGAAGAAGTTTATGAGGCGGCCAGAAAAGCCCGCTGCTATGATTTCATTATGGCTTTGCCCGACGGATTCCAGACGGTGGTTGGTGAGGGCGGTGCAACACTTTCCGGCGGCGAAAAACAGCGTATTTCGATTGCCCGCTGTATTCTGAAAGACGCGCCTATTGTCATTTTGGATGAAGCTACCGCAAGTGTAGATACGGACAATGAAAGCTATATTCAGGAGGCTATTTCCGAATTGGTGAAGGGAAAGACCCTGCTTGTAATCGCTCACCGCCTAAATACCATCCAGAACGCCGATCAGATTTTAGTTATAGACAACGGCCAGATTGCACAGCAAGGAACCCATGAGGAACTTTTGAAACAGCTTGGTATCTATCAGGATTTTGTCAATATCCGAAAGAGTGCGGCTGGCTGGAGTCTTGCTTAATGACGAAAGGAGCTGCCTATGAAACTTCATACTGCCGGAGAGGATTATTTGGAGGCCGTGCTTATACTTCAAAAGAAGCTCGGTATGGTGCGTTCCGTGGATGTTGCTCGGTACATGGAGGTTTCAAAACCCAGCGTTTGTTACGCAGTAGGAACTTTACGGGAGGGCGGCTTTCTGACAACAGACGAAAAACATTATCTACACCTGACCGAACTTGGTCGGGACGTGGCTGAAAAAATCTACGAACGCCATTGCTTTTTAACAAAGCACCTCATATCCATAGGTGTTGATCCTGAAACGGCGGAGGCTGATGCCTGCCGGATTGAACATGATATTAGCGCAGAAACCTATGAACGGCTGAAAGAATTAGTCACGAAAGAATAATTACATAGCGTATGAACCTGCCCCGTCTACGGGGAAAGAAAAAAACCGTTGGTTGGGGCAGGTGACTTTGCGCGCCTATTTTAAGTTATTACCTTAACGGCGGTTTTGAGAAATCAGAGCCGCCGTTTCTTTGCGCTTGCAGACCTATGACGACTTGCAGGGACACGGTAGCCGATTGGAGGTTATTTTGCCGTGTCCTTTTTATTATTTCATTGTTCGCGTGATCTGCACCAGCTAAAAAAAGCGTAGCCCCTCCATCGGAGCAGTCCGGCTTTGAATGTGAAATTAAACAGTATATAACCGATAATATATTTTCGTGCGCTTGTGCGGCTTCGTGTCGCGCAGGCGCATTTTGCTTTCCAGACTTCGAGACAAAGTGTCCCGAGGTGCGGTGCCGTTCTCCGCCGTTACTCCATTTCGTTTCCGACCAACCCCGAACAAACTGAAATGGAGGATTTTACGATGACTACTATCAATTTGAAAGATTTTTATTATTGGTACACGCAGGATCAGCTTATCGAAGTTTCTGACGAGGTGGCCGAGGTATTCAAGGCCGATGCCCGCTATGAGATGGCCTACCAGCGGCGGCTCTCCCGGCACAAGGCGCAGTATTCTCTGGACTGCGATGACGGGATTGAGTATTCCGCTTGCCTGCATGAGCCGACCCCGCAGGAGCTCCTTGAACGGATGGAAACCTTTCTTCGTCTGTGGAACGCTCTCAATTCTCTGCCGGAGATCCAGGGCCGCAGAATTGACGCACATATCATTCTTGGCAAGTCGATTAAGGAAATTGCCGAGGCCGAGGGCGTACATGAGGAGTCTATTCGCCAGTCGGTCAAGCGTGGCCTTGAACGCATGAAAAAAACTTTTTGATTTTTTCATCTTAACCCACTTGGAATTGATGAAAAAATGTCTCGGTTTATGAGAGGAGGTTTTCTTCCTAACGCAAGGGAATAACGGCAACCCTGAGTAAGTACGGGGAGCCAGACGGTGGGTGCGCGGTGACATCGCCCAAAAGAGATTGAGCGAACAACACCAACACTGTAAATGGGCCCGGACATCCCAAGGCCATGATCCGGCGCTGAACAGGTTGGCTGCCTGTTCCTCCGGGCTTGTCGCTTTACTTGCGTTGAGAGCGCCGCACAGAAAATAACGATTGTCTTTGGACAGGCCAAGTAAATATGTACGGCGCTCTCTAATATTCAAAAACTATAATAAACCTCGAGACAAAGTGTCCCAAGGTGGAGTAAGGCAACAGGCCAGCATCCCGGTGGTGCTGGCCTGTTGCGTTTCCCCACCAAACAGCTGGGGGCGTTCTATCAATCTGCGAAGGAGGTTTACCGTGAAATTAACTACACAGGAACTTGAACAAATGAGAAGCGTTGACATTGGCGCGGTGGCTGCCGAGTCCCTGCCTGATGTGAGCGGTATGACCTTTGACAATGCGCTTTCCCGAAAGGAGCGCATCTCTCGATTTTTGCAGACTGTCAAAAATCCATACTGCTTTTGCATCGGTGGTGTTGGCGTGAAAATTGAATTTGCTGAAAGCGGGCCATCTCTCCAAGATAAGCTGACGGATTTCCTGCTGCGGCAAAGAAGCGGGCTGTAACTTCGGTTACAGCTCGCTTTGCTTCTTCGAGACAAAGTGTCCCGAAGCGGAGGCATCCTTGTTGTCCTCCCCGGACAGAGTTATAATATAAGTGTAATGTGATAGGGAAGGAGGAACAATGGCACGAGCAAAAAACAGAGGGTATCAGCAGAGTTTCTCTCCCTCTTACACAATTCGCCGCTGGCGGCTGGGCATCTATATCCGGCTTTCAAAGGAAGATTTGAAAAAAGGAAAAGACGATAGCAACAGCGTAAAAAACCAGCGTGACCTACTGAACGATTTTTACCGACGCAACATTGACGAGTTTGAAAGTGTCACGGAATATGTAGATGACGGACATACTGGAACGGACGCTAACCGTGAAGATTTTCAACGGCTCTTGGCGGATGTCATGAGTGGTAAAATCAACTGCGTTATAGTAAAAGACCTGTCCCGCTTCGCACGAAATTATAGCGATGCCGGAAGTTTGATCGATAACCTGTTTGTTCAAATGGGTGTTCGCTTTATCAGCCTTGCTGAGAATGTGGACAGCTACAAGAACCCCGACAGCGTTTCAAATATCATCGTTCCCATTACAAACGTGATGAACGATAATTACTGCTATCAGACTTCCAAAAAGATCCGGCAGGTATTTGATTACAAACGGCGCAACGGCCAGTATATCGGAGCATTTGCTCCTTACGGCTATGTAAAGCACCCAAAGGACAAGCACAGGCTGATTGTTGATCCCGATGCTGCTGAAAATGTCAAACTCATTTTCACAATGCTTATTCAAGGGTCATCAAAACGTGCTATCGCGTTGTACCTGAACGAACACGGCGTACCGAGCCCCTCGGCTTACAAGGTACAAAAGGGCTTGCCTGTTTCGACAAGAGGATATGACGATCCTATGTGGGGAGCCCGCATGATCCACTCCATTCTTACCAATCCGACCTACACCGGGGACTTAGCCCAAGGCCGGAGCCGGGTGAAAAGCTACAAGGTACACCAGATTGAAGCTGTTCCCCGCGAGGAATGGGTGGAAGTGGCAGGAACACATGAGGCCATTATCGACTATGAAACTTTCGATAAGGTACAGGCTCTCTTACAGCGTGATACCCGTACTTCCCCGAAAGGCCGTGAGGTACATTTATTCAGCGGCTTTCTGAAATGTGCCGATTGCGGGCGGGCCATTACCCGATGCGTTAGCAAGAACAACAATGTATATTATTCTTGCTCAACCTACAAGAACCGTTCCCGGACAGCCTGCACCATGCACTCAATCAAGCATGAACGGCTGGAGGCTGCTGTTCTGTTCGCCGTACAGCATCAGGTACATTTAGCTGTTTCCTACTCAGAAATCGTAACGCAGATCAATTCCGCTCCAATCAAAAAAAGCCAGTCTTACCGACTGGACGATCTGATAGCTGCAAAAGAGCGGGAACTGATAAAGATAACACGCTACAAGCAATCTCTTTATCAGGACTGGAAAGACGGTGAAATCACCCAGCAGGAATACCGGGATATGAAGGCTGACTATGAACGGCAGACTTCTGATATTTCCGCGGTGCTTACCCGGCTGAACGCTGAACGCGCAGAACTGGCAAACGGTGTGGACAACGAGCATCCTGCACTGGTAGCCTTTATGAAGTATCAGAACATTGAAGCCCTCAACCGTGAAATCTTGGTTGAACTTGTGGACTATATCAAGGTCTATGAAAACGGCAATATCAGCGTGAAATTCAAATTTGCTGACGAGCTCCGCAAGATTGCCGAGTACATTGAAATCAACACTACGGAAGATACCGCAGTAGCGGGCTAACCCCCGCTACGAACCCCTTTGACAGTGTGTTTTCCTAATAGGCGCTAATCATAAGGAGTGCATACAGAAAACCATCCAATCCTCCAAGAAACCAACCCATAAAGCCTCCTATTCCTGCAAATACATACTGCACTGTTGTTACTGCCTGTCTCATAACTGTTACCTGCCTTTCTTTGTTTTTTGGTATGAAAAAAACAGCCCGCAAAAGGCTGTTTGATTCCAAAACTATATCTGATCTGGCATACTGTCCCATAACCTCATATCTTCCTGACCAAGACTCCATATTGCAATCCCTGACACGCCATAGGTGTATGCTGCTTCATTTGCCCAATAGACAATACTGTCCACATCGGAGTAATACATAATAGAAAAACCATCCGCATCTCCAAGATACATCCTCGAAAGCCAGACATTCAAATCATGTGGTACTACCTTCATTTCATAATCGTTGCCACATTCCAGTGACATTTCATGGGAATGGAAAAAGTCGTAATCCATAGAAATATCCTGGCTTCTTGTGCTGATTTCCTCCACATCAGAATTGACACGGAACAATTCAAATTCATTATCCCATGAAATTCCGGTACGAGTACATCTTCCAAAAGTAGTCTGCTTTCCATCCGGGAAGGTAATATCAAAACACTCATAAGGTTCATAATACCATGCATCACCCAGTCGCAAGAGGTCACACACCACTCCCTTCTCCGCCATGAATCCCACATATCCAGTTTCTGCAGTAATGGTTGCTGTAAACCTTAGTGTGTAGGCAGCACCGGAATATACCCTTACCTTATTTCCACGGATTCTCATTTCCACGGTATATAGGCTTGGATTACTCCGTAAATCTGCATTTGAGGTCTTACTGAAAGAAGATGCATAGCTGCCAAGTTTCTTACTTCCCTGATACAATTCCACACACTGGGTATCGTAATTTATACAGCAGAAAATGCTTCCAAGAAACACTCCTGCCTTACCACCTCCCGATGATTTAAAGGCAAATCTCGCCCTCACATGGATTTCAGAAAATCCGGTGTAATCCAGTGCTAGTTTTCCACTGCCTTCCAGCTGCGAATACTTACGGACACGGTCAGAACTTTCATCCTTCCAAATCTTCCACGAACCGTCAAGCACTGTAAAATAGTTGGTAGGGATTTCTGAATAATCACAGAAATCTTCATACCATACAAGCGCACTTTCCGGCTTTCTGCGAAGTACCTCTGCAGTAACCTTAAATGCCCTATCGGGTTGTACCATTTCTCCGTTCACATCCATGAATTTTCTTGGCTTCAATCCATAGTACACTTCCCCGGC
>ENA-OYAL01000924-OYAL01000924.1-human-gut-metagenome-genome-assembly--contig:-NODE-924-length-11614-cov-4.028203_pt1 | contig 11614 bp, 10 predicted proteins | sample MGYA00244516_ERZ652817 | MGnify/ENA primary metagenome ERZ652817 (study PRJEB26926, sample SAMN06164692) | human gut metagenome | biome: ENVO:00009003; feature: ENVO:2100002; material: ENVO:00002003...
ACAGCATTGTCGGCCCTTCTGCCAGTTGCGTGGCATTTGTGAAAGAAAACCATCCCCGGATTTTGGGGACCGAAGGACATGTGTGCCAGAGTGCAGGGAAGATTTATGATCTCTGCGAGTTTATCCATGATGTGCTCAAACCGGCGAAGATACCGGCACGCTTCCCGCACAAAGTCAGCATTCACAACAGCTGCCACGGTGTGCGCGAACTCTTCATCTCCGCTCCCAGCGAATTGAACATCCCTTATTACAACAAACTGCGTGATCTGCTCAATATGGTGGAAGGCATCGAAGTGTTCGAGCCCAGCCATATAGACGAATGTTGCGGCTTCGGCGGAATGTTTGCCGTAGAAGAACAGGCGGTATCCGTCTGCATGGGGCGTGATAAGGTAAAAGACCACATGGCTACCGGAGCCGAGTATATTGTCGGAGCGGACAGTTCCTGCCTGATGCACATGCAAGGTGTCATCAAACGGGAGCATCTGCCTATTCAGATTATCCATATTGTAGAAATTCTAGCGTCGCAATCATGAGTACAAAACATTCAAAGGCTGCCGAAAAGTTCTTGCAGGACAGCAAGATGGCAGCATGGCATAACGAAACCCTTTGGATGGTCCGTGCCAAAAGGGATAAGATGAGCAAGGAAGTTCCCGAATGGGAAGAGTTGCGCAACAAGGCTTGCGAGTTGAAACTATATTCCAACAGTCACCTCGAAGAACTTCTGCTGGAGTTTGAGAAGAATGCTACCGCCAACGGCGCCATCGTGCATTGGGCAAAAGATGCCGATGAATACTGCGCCATCGTCTACGAGATACTGAATGAGCATAACGTCCACCATTTCATCAAAAGCAAATCCATGCTCGCCGAAGAGTGTGGATTGAATCCTTTCCTGATGGAGCGGGGCATCGATGTTGTAGAGTCCGATTTGGGCGAACGCATCCTGCAACTGATGCATCTCGAACCGAGCCACATCGTACTGCCCGCCATCCACATCAAACGGGAACAGGTAGGCGAACTTTTCGAAAAGGAGATGGGCACGGAAAAGGGAAACTTTGATCCTACCTACCTGACTCATGCCGCACGTAAGAACCTGCGTCATCTCTTCCTCAATGCCGAAGCCGCCATGACAGGCGCCAACTTTGCCGTCGCTTCAACCGGTGACATTGTGGTCTGCACCAATGAAGGAAATGCCGATATGGGTACTTCCTACCCGAAACTGAACATTGCCGCTTTCGGTATGGAAAAGATCGTCCCGGATCTGGACGCATTGGGTGTGTTCACCCGATTACTCGCCCGTTCGGCCACCGGACAACCGGTGACAACATATACCTCTCATTACCGCCGTCCCCGCGAAGGCGGTGAATATCATATTATCATCGTAGACAACGGCCGGAGTGCCTTACTGTCCAAGCCCGATCATATCAAGACACTGAACTGTATTCGTTGCGGTGCGTGCATGAACACCTGTCCGGTGTACCGCCGGAGTGGAGGCTACTCTTATACGTACTTCATCCCCGGACCTATTGGCATCAACTTGGGTATGGCCCACGCTCCGGAGAAGTATTATGATAATCTTTCAGCCTGTTCTCTGTGTATGTCCTGTTCCGATGTCTGTCCGGTGAAAGTAGATTTGGCCGAACAGATTTACAAATGGCGTCAGGATTTGGACGGACTGGGGAAAGCCAATACGGGAAAGAAGATCATGTCCGGCGGTATGAAGTTCCTGATGGAGCGTCCGGCATTGTTCAACGCAGCCTTGTGGGCAGCCCCGGTGGTAAATGGCCTGCCTCGTTTCATGAAATACAACGATCTCGACGATTGGGGAAAGGGGCGTGAACTGCCGGAATTTGCCAGCGAGTCGTTCAATGAAATGTGGAAGAAAAACAAAGTACAGGGAAAGGAGGAATCCAAATGAGCAGCAGAGAAGATATATTAGCCAGCATCCGCCAGCATACGCAGACGCGTTATGATAAACCGGATATTGCGGATATGAAACGATTGTCATATCCTGATAAGATAGAACAGTTCTGTGCAATCAGCCGTGCAGTGGGTGGTACGGCAGTTGTATTGGGTGAAGGGGAAGATGTGAATGCGGTCATACGCCGGACTTATCCGGATGCTATGCGCATTGCTTCCGTATTGCCGGATATTTCCTGCGCTACGTTCAATCCCGATAATTTGGATGATCCGAAAGAGTTGGACGGCACAGATGTTGCCGTAGTGAAAGGAGAAATCGGAGTAGCCGAAAACGGAGCCATCTGGATACCGCAGACGGTGAAATATAAAGCAATCTATTTTATTTCGGAGAAGTTGGTCATTCTGCTCGACCGGAATAAAATTGTAGATACCATGTATGACGCCTACCGCGAACTGGACGGACAGGAATATCAGTTCGGAACGTTCATCTCCGGTCCGTCAAAGACTGCTGATATTGAGCAGGCTTTAGTGATGGGAGCGCATGGGGCACGAGACGTGTTAGTGATATTAACCTAATGTTTCCGTGTTGATTATTCTAAAATAAATTTGGTTTCAAAACAATGGAGTTTTATATTTGTTAGTACAAACGAAATGGAGACTCCGTTGACGCTGTAAAAACAGAGGCTCTATTGATAAGAAATAGAGCTTTTGTTTTATATAAACAGAGCTTCCGTTTGATGTAAATAGAGGCTCTGTTTGGATAAAGTCCGGCTTCCATCGGATGTAATAGAGTCTTTGGGAGAATATAGTAGAATCTCCTTTGATGTAAATTGAATATCTGTTTCTGTTTGTCCATAGTAGATAAATGAGTTCGTAGGATAAGAGTAGTAAAACGTTTAATTATAAATTATATGTATGCCAATAAAGTAAAGAAAATAGCCGCCGTCCATGACCTTTCTGGAATGGGACGCGTATCTCTGACCGTCGTCATTCCTATTCTTTCATCCATGGGTTTTCAGGTCTGTCCGCTTCCTACGGCTGTATTATCCAATCATACGCAATATCCCGGTTTCTCCTTCCTCGACTTGACGGACGAAATGCCGAAAATTATTGCCCAATGGAAGAAACTGGAGGTAGAGTTCGACGCTATCTATACCGGATACTTGGGTTCTCCGAGACAAATTCAGATTGTTTCTGATTTTATCAGGGACTTTCGTCGGCCGGACAGCCTGATCGTTGCCGATCCGGTGTTGGGAGATAACGGACGATTATACACCAACTTTGATGGAGAGATGATAAAAGAAATGCGCCACTTAATCACGAAAGCAGATGTGATTACCCCCAATCTGACGGAACTGTTTTATTTATTGGATAAACCCTATAAAGCAGATAACACGGATGAAGAGCTGAAAGAATATCTTCGTCTTTTGTCTGATAAAGGTCCGCAAGTGGTTATCATCACCAGTGTTCCTGTACATGATGAGCCTCATAAAACGTCTGTCTATGCTTATAACCGTCAGGGAAACCGCTACTGGAAAGTGACCTGCCCTTATCTGCCTGCACATTATCCCGGCACGGGCGATACTTTTACCAGTGTCATCACCGGCTCTTTGATGCAGGGAGACAGTCTGCCGATGGCGTTGGACCGTGCCACACAGTTTATCCTGCAAGGTATTCGTGCCACTTTTGGGTATGAATATGATAACCGTGAGGGTATTCTATTGGAGAAAGTGCTTCATAATTTGGATATGCCAATACAGATGGCTAGTTATGAATTAATATAAAAGATAAAGAGTCTCCACAGCTAAGAAAAAAATCACACTGTAAAGAAAAGAAAAAGGGCTGACTAAAAAGGACGGAATTGGTATAACCATCCCATCTGCGAGTGTACGTAAGTAGGGATGAAAAACAATTTCCTAGTCTTTTTAGTCAGTCCTTTTTAACGTTTACAAGCTTTTGTGTTTCAAATATTTCCATTAATTTTACCGGCATTTAAAAAATGGAATAATTATATCTAACTAATGACTCAAACACTAAAAACATCCGAACGTCTTGGAGTAGTGGATGCTCTGCGCGGATTTGCCCTTTTGGCAATTGTATTATTACATAATCTGGAGCATTATAATCTGTTCTTAGTACCGGAGAATGTGCCTGCATGGTTACAGATAATTGATAAATATGCATGGGACATCCTGTTTTTCCTGTTTGCGGGAAAGGCGTATGCTACTTTCTCTTTGTTGTTTGGTTTTAGTTTTTACATTCAGTTTCACAATGCAGAGAAACGTGGTATAGACTTCCGCGGACGATTTGCCTGGCGGATGTGCTTGCTTTTCCTGTTTGCGCAGTTGCATGCCCTGTTCTATAACGGGGATATTCTTTTACTCTATGCGGTAGTGGGTTTTGCATTGATACCCGTGTGCAAGCTAAAGGATAAAACGGTCTTTTGGATTGCCCTGATTCTGCTTCTTCAGCCTTATGAGTGGGGACGTGCCATTTATGCGATGATAAATCCCGACTACGTAGTAGCAACCGGTCATTATATGCCTTATGCCATGCGTGCGCAGGAGGCAACTGCCAATGGGAATTTCTTCGAAGTACTCTGTTCCAACATCTCCGACGGACAATTATACAGCAATATCTGGCAAGTAGAAAATGGTCGTTTGTTTCAGACGGCTGCTCTGTTCATGTTCGGAATGTTGCTGGGGCGCCGGAAATATTTAATAAAGAGCGAAGAGTCCGTACGCTTTTGGAAGAAGATGTTGAAAGGTGCCGTCCTCGCATTCATTCCTCTCTATTGCCTCAAAACCTTTGTGCCGGACTTGCTCACCAATCCGTCCGTACAAATTCCTTATAAGATTGCCGTTCCATCCTATGCCAATTTTGCGTTTATGATTATCCTGGTTTCTATTTTCACCTTGCTTTGGTTTAAGAAAGAGAAAGGATATGGCTGGCAAAGTCTGCTAATCCCTTACGGGCGTATGAGTCTGACAAACTACATCTCTCAATCTATCATGGGAGTCAGCATCTATTATGGATTCGGACTAGCCATGTACAAATACGCCGGAGCAACGGCAAGCCTGCTTATCGCACTGCTTATCTTCACTGTTCAGCTGATATTCAGCCGTTGGTGGCTTGCCCGTCATAAACAGGGACCACTCGAATTCTTATGGCGTAAGGGTACTTGGATTTAGTGATTTTCCACTATTCGAATTTGACAGTGACTTCTACTAGTTTGTTGCCGTAAATCCAGTCCGGCCCCTCCTGAATCAGGCGGATTGCTTCTTTATCGGCAGACTCGCAAAGGCTCTCTTTTACTTTGATGTAGAAGGGACGCCCTTCCTTGTTAACAAGGAAAGTTAATACAACCTTCCCTTTCACTTGTGCACACTTTTCATCTGTCGGACGAACGAGATGCTCTTTCAGGTATTTCTGATAGCTACGTTTACCGATGACAGGTTGCGGAGTGATCTCTTTCTCTGCCTGTTCCTTAACCTTCGCATCGCTTCCGAGGGTTGTTGACTTCTTATTTTTCTTAGCGCCATATCCCACTACCACCACTTCGTTAAGTGCCTGTTTGTTTTCGTTCATGGCAATGAGCATCGTCCGGCTGGTATCTACCCGGATTTCTACCGGATCATATCCGATATACTCCGCTGTCAATCGTTTCTTATCATCCTTTTTGACTAACGAAAATTCTCCATTCATATTTGTGATGGTTCCGATATTCGTTCCTTTATATGTCACACTGGCTCCGATAAGTGGTTCTCCTTTTTCGTCGGTCACTCTCCCTTTAATCATGTTCTTTTGAGGAAGGATAGTCGCTACCTTAGCCAACTTCATTTTCTTATCAGATTCAGATTCGAAAGTATCCATCGTTGCTACTACTTCTTGCAATGCGGCAGTCTCTTCCGACACTTCCTCCATCACCGGCACAGTTGCCACAGGCACACCTTGTTGTGGTTGGGAAGTCGCTTGGATTTTGGCAATCATATCTTTCTTATTCGCTTGTCTCGCAGTAATTTCGGAAATAGGCGTGGAATATTTGGAAGCAGGCGTGGAATCCGTTTTTACCTTTGCGGTAGCCAATGCGATTTCCTTTTGTGGAGTTGCCGGAACTGTTGGAGTTGCAGGAATGGCCGGAGTGGGCGGAATTGCGGGTTCAGCCAACTTGGAGGAAACACTCTCTTTGGCAATGAACACTTCGTCCGTCATACTCTTTTTCAGGAACAGGAAATAACTACTGATACCGAATCCGATAACCAGACACGCAGCGATGCTCCAAGTGATAGCACGGGTGTTCTTTTTCTTCGCCGAATGAGCTGAAACCTGCATCCGCAGTTTCTCGATCCGTTGTTCGTGATTTCCCTCCACTTGGCTGTAACCATCCATAGCATCGGCCAGGAAAGGATCCTGCATCGACTCTCGTTCCAGTCGGTGTGCCTCTTTTCCTTTGCGGAGTCCTCGTATGTAGTCCAATAGTTTCATAGGGCTTGTTTCTTGATACAAATTTTTAAATTTCGCTTTCCGTTCTGGATATAGCTTTTCACATTGTTCAGAGTAAATCCGGTCTGTTCCACAATGTCGGCATACGACATCTCTTCGAGGAAGAAACGCGTAATGCTGGTCCGTTGTTCTTCGGGCAACTTTTCGAGACAGTGATGTAATGCCTTCAGTTGTTCCTCCGAACTTTCCTCTTCACTTAATAGATGCAGAAATTCGTCAGATTCCATAATATTAACCGTATAATCTAACGGAATTTCTTTATTTTCCTTCCGTAAAAGTTGCAGGCAATGATTCTTCGCCACCCGGTAGAGCCATGGCTTGAAAACTTTTATCTCATAATTTCCCAGTTTAGGCAATAAATCTTCAAACAACTGCATGACTGCTTCCTGTGCCCGGTCTTCATCATGCAGGTATTTCAGGCAAAGTCCGTACAGTAACGGGATATATCGGTTATATAATTCACCGAAATATTCCGTATCGCCGGACTTCGTATAGTGTATCAGTAATTCCTCGTCCGATAGTTTCGATATGTTTCTTTTGAAAAACAACATCTATTCCTCTTCTTCGTCGATAACGACTTGATATTTTTCTTTCATTCTTTCAAAATCACCTGTTATCTGCTCTAATATTTCATGTGTATCTGTACTCTTTACCAAAGCAGGCATACCATAATAGATAGATGCTTTGTATGGCAACAGGATCATCTTTCCTTTGGGTAAAGAGCGTCCCATACCGGTCATGAATACAGGAATATATTTCACTTCAGGTCGTAGCGACAGGATACGGGCAATGCCGGATTTTATTTTTCCCATCTGCTCCGGTTTTCCTCTGGTTCCTTCCGGAAAAAGAATCAGTGAATACCCGGCATCGATGGCTTCAAGCATCTTACGGATCGGATCGTGCTCCGAATCTTTTTCCCCTTTTCTTCTGATAAGAAGCGTATTGATGAAAAAGTTGCTGATGGAAGCCTGAAAGCGGGTTTTCCCGAAATAGTCTTCTGCTGCTACGGGTTTGACTTTCCACAAAAGTTCGCCGGGCAGGGAAGCCAACAGGCTTAGGGTGTCCAGGTGACTGTTATGGTTGGCAAGGATAATGAATTGCTTTTCTTTTTTAAGGAAGCGGCAATCGGTGAACTGAACCCCTACGATTAATTTCAGGAACCATTGGAAAACACCTTTATATATAATCTGCATCGCAGCAGCTTGCATGAATCTTTTTTCCATTCTTTCCGTTTAATATGCAATGTAATAAACTAAATGAAAAAATACAGGAGCAGTGTAGGACAGCGAATCTATCCGGTCGAATACTCCTCCATGACCGGGAATACTGTTCCCCATATCTTTAATTCCTTTATCTCTCTTGATAGCGGAGATGACCACGTCTCCCGAGAAGCCGGCAATCGCAAGGAGGGCGCTTACCAGAATAACGTTGGGAGCGGAGAGGGGAGTCAGGAAACCGAGGAAGTAACCAATGACAGTGGTACTGATGACACCACCCAGGAAACCTTCCCATGTCTTGTTCGGACTTACTTTCGGAAGAATCTTATGCCGTCCGAGAAGTTTGCCCCAGATAAATTGCATGATGTCATTGATTTCCGTAAGGAATACAAGGAACAACAGCAGACCCCGTCCTCCGGAACTGAATCCCGGTAGTTCGGGAAGCGACAGGAGATAAGCGAGGTGGCTGATACCGAATACGGAAAGCATCAGAATCCATTGCAAGAGTGCCATCGACTTGGTGATTCCGTGTGTATCTCCCTTTAAAACGAGCCGTAAAGGCAATACGAGGAACATGACTACCGGAATGAAGATGATGAATGCTCCATACCAGGCAAGGTAAGCCAGGTAATATTGAATGGGGATAGCCAGTATGCCCCAAAACAGTGCTCCGCGATCTGCCTCTCTGAATCCCAATACAGAATAAAGTTCTCTGAAAGCAATGAAAGAGAGAAAGGCAAGGAAGAAATAAGAAATGTTATAGCTGATAAATACAGCACCGATAAACATACCCGCCATGATCCACCATGAGCGCGTGCGTGCGGCGAGTTCGCTGATATTTGTTTTCGGAGATATCTTTTTTACAAGGAAAAGAATAAGGCTTGCCGTAACAAGCAATCCGATGATAATCGAGATGACAATAATCAACTCATCGCTTAGTGTAGGGAATATTTTATCCAGTAGATTTTTCATTTTATTTCAGTGTTTGTTGTGTGTGACATGAGGTACAGGCGATGTATCAGTGTCGCGATAAGACCGATGTTGATAATGATTAGAGCGATGAAGCATACCATCCGGTCGTATCCTGAATGGATGGTGCAGGTGGCGACTACAAAGGTCAGTGTCAGCAACGCCATGCGGTGTTGTTTGGCCATCGGACCATTAAAGAAATGCTGATGTGTTTTGTAGGCTCCTATCCAGCGGAAATAAGCTGTCATAACAGCAAGAAGGGCGCCCAGCCATCCCAATTCGACTCCGAATCCACCTGCTACATACCCGACGGGAATGATGAACAATGCATCAGCAAAACGGTCGGGCATATCGTTATAAAGATCTCCGTTGGCACTTTTTTTTCCTCCTTCAATGGCAACCATCCCATCGAACAGGTTGCAGAGCAACCGCGACTGCATACAAACGATGAACAGAATATAGGCTACATATTTATTGAAGCCGGGATAAATAACTGTGCCAATCAGCAGGAGGCAACCTACCATAGCGAAGAATACACTCATCATGGAAATTTGATTGGGAGTGACACCCCAACGAGTTAGTTTGCGGGCAATGTTATTAGCCCAGGCCGTGTTTCGCGAGGCTATTTCCCGCCTTCCGTCGACTTCGTTTTTCATATTTGTGATATGTTTATGATTCGCAAATATACACATCATCTGATGAGTGGCAAAGGAATAAGGGAGAATTTTGAAAGGACTCTTTTTTTCTGCCGGATAAAAAAAGTGCAAGTCATTTATGGAATCAGTGTGAAATCTGCATCTCTATAGTAAAAGCGAACTATTAGTAACATTTTAAATAATGAAGTTATGAAAACAAATCAATTCAGAGCAATGATGCTCGTACTGCTGATGGCAGTTGTTTCTTTAGGTATGGTGAACGCGCAAGCTATTACCGTGTCGGGTACTGTGACGGATGCAAAGGATGGAACTCCGCTTGTTGGCTGTTCGGTACAGATAAAGGGTACTACGAAGGGTACGGTAACGAATATGAATGGCCGGTACACGATACAGGCTAAGAAGGGGGAAACGTTGTTGTTCCAGTATATCGGGTATAAGCAGGAGAGACGGGTAGTAAAATCGGCCACGCTGGATGTGAAGATGAAAGCTGACGAACTGGCATTGGAAGAATGTGTGGTGGTAGGATACGGCCATGAGACAAGAGCTGCAAAAGTAATGTCTACTGCTTACAGGGCAGTATGTCCGACTCCGGGAATCATGTATGATGCTGCAAATGCGGAAGAATACGGGGAGTTTCAGGAGAACGGCTTCAAGAGTGTGTCGGATGCTCCGCTTTCTACTTTCTCTATTGATGTAGACGCCGCTTCTTATAGTAATATGCGTCGTTTTATCAATAAAGGTGAACTGCCTCCGGTTGATGCTATCCGTACAGAAGAATTAGTGAACTACTTTTCTTATGATTATCCGAAGCCGACAGGAAGTGATCCTGTGAAAATTACCATGGAATCCGGAGCCTGTCCCTGGAATACCAATCATCGTCTTGTACGTATCGGCCTGAAAGCAAAAGAAATCCCGACGGATAATCTGCCTGCATCTAATCTGGTATTCCTGATTGATGTCTCCGGTTCTATGTGGGGAGCCAACCGATTGGATTTGGTGAAATCATCTCTCAAATTATTGGTGAATAACTTACGTGATAAAGATAAAGTAGCGATTGTGACTTATTCAGGCAGTGCCGGTGTGAAACTGGAAGCAACTCCGGGTAGCGACAAACAGAAGATTCGCGAAGCGATAGATGAATTAACGGCGGGTGGCTCTACGGCAGGTGGTGCAGGTATCTTGTTAGCGTATAAAATAGCCAAGAAGAATCTGATCTCTAACGGCAATAACCGTATCATACTTTGCTCCGATGGTGATTTTAATGTGGGCGTTTCTTCCGCTGAAGGATTGGAACAATTGATTGAAAAAGAGCGCAAGAGTGGAGTATTCCTTACCGTACTGGGTTATGGCATGGGTAATTATAAAGATAAGAAGATTCAGGTGTTGGCTGAAAAGGGAAATGGCAATCATGCTTATATAGATAACTTGCAGGAGGCCAACCGTGTTTTGGTAGGCGAATTCGGTGCTACGCTGCATACAGTGGCAAAAGACGTCAAACTGCAAGTCGAATTTAATCCTTCCCAAGTGCAGGCATATCGTCTGGTTGGTTACGAAAGTCGTCTGTTGAAAGACGAGGACTTTAATAATGATGCTAAAGATGCCGGAGATATGGGTGCGGGACATACAGTGACAGCCTTTTACGAAGTGATTCCTACGGGAGTAAAGAATGAATATGTAGGTAAAATAGACGACTTGAAATATCAGAAGAAAGAGAAAGTGTCCGTGAAGCCGACAGGCTCTAATGAACTCCTGACTGTGAAACTGCGTTATAAAGCTCCGGATAAAGATGTCAGCAAGAAAATGGAACTTCCTTTCGTAGATAATAAAGGAAATAATGTTTCTTCCGATTTCCGCTTTGCTTCTGCAGTGGCTATGTTCGGACAGTTACTCCGGGAGTCTGACTTTAAAGGAAATGCCAGTTACGACAAAGTGATTGATCTGGCCAAACAGGGACTGAATAATGATGATAAAGGATATAGAAGAGAGTTCATCCGTTTGGTTGAGGCTGCCAAAGGATTGGAAAGAACGAATAAGAACTAGGAAATCGGGCGGGAGTCATTGTGAGTGTACGCTATATGACTATGCGTAAGATTCGCAGATATGAATGAACGTAGAATTCCAGATGGATAATCGTAGAAAATGATAGTGACGGTATATGTTCGGGATAGTGACGCTATCGCTGTTGTATACCGTCACTATCTTTGTCAGATAGCGTCACTATCATTTATTTCGTCCGAATTTCGTCCGACCTGAAACGAAAAATAGCCGTAAACTTATTGTTTACAGCTATTTAACTCTGCACGGGAGGAGAGGCTCGAACTCCCGACACCCGGTTTTGGAGACCGGTGCTCT
>ENA-OYAL01000934-OYAL01000934.1-human-gut-metagenome-genome-assembly--contig:-NODE-934-length-11518-cov-4.441944_pt1 | contig 11518 bp, 8 predicted proteins | sample MGYA00244516_ERZ652817 | MGnify/ENA primary metagenome ERZ652817 (study PRJEB26926, sample SAMN06164692) | human gut metagenome | biome: ENVO:00009003; feature: ENVO:2100002; material: ENVO:00002003...
TTATAATGCAAATTATTTCCTTTAGTAATTATTTAAATAGTTTTTAACACTCATGAAACACCAATAAGCGAACTTTACCACACGAAAGACAAGAATAAGACAAAACAAACCAAAACCGATAAAATACAAACAATAACAATTGACTAACAAATAGTTACAATGAATAAATATAAAAATACTCCGGAATCGCACAATTTCAGCTATTCTTTTTGCAAAGTTTTTAAACTAAATAGTTGCACGAAAGAAAATAAAAACATATATTTGAAAGCAAAATCAGAAGAACCTTATTTATTAAATAATTAAAAACACACAAACCTGACACACACGAAAACCTAACTACTTTTTACACTCTCCAGCAGAAGTTATATCGGGAATGACTTGCAACCAGCCGAAATCCCCGGAAAAACCCGGCCTCTTATATAATAATAGGTATGGGATCCGGCAACGAACCGATTGATAACTTAAACTGATGTAAAATGAAACAATGTTACACGCTGACCGGACTTGACGTACTGGGCAAAATACGCTCGTACATCAGGCTCCTGACGGTTACTCTTTTATATGTGACATTTGCGCTCCCGGCCTCGGCACAAGGGGGGGGGAAGGCCGTCTCGGGTATCGTTAAAGACGACACGGGAAATCCCCTCATAGGTGTCACCGTCACCGTCCCCGGTACCACGAAAGGCACGACTACCGATGCCAACGGTACGTACACGATCAATGCTGACAATTCCGAAAGCCTGAATTTCAGCTATGTGGGCTACAAAACCCAGACAATCCACGTCAACAACCAATCCACCATCGACGTCACCATGAGCGAAGACAACACCAGCCTCGAAGAGGTTGTCGTCGTCGGTTACGGCGTACAGAAGCGCCGCGACATTGTAGGTGCCGTCGAAACCCTTTCGACAAAGGGCCTCGAAGAGCGCATGGGTTCGTCGATGAGCATTTCGCGCTCGTTGCAGGGCGCCATCCCCGGCCTTACGATGACCTTTTCCGACGGTAAGCCCAACCGCGGCGCGACGGTGCGCATCCGCGGCGCGGAGAACTCGATCGGTTCGGGCGGTTCGGCCCTGGTGATGGTCGACGGCGTCGAAACCGACATGTCGACCGTGAACCCGGACGACATCGAGTCGATCACGGTGCTCAAAGACGCCTCGTCGACCGCCGTATACGGTGCCCGCGGTACCTTCGGCGTGATCCTCCTTACCACCAAGAAGCCGCAGAAAGGCAGTGCCAAGGTGACTTACAACGGTACCTTCACCTTCTACAAGCGCGCCACCAAGCCCCAGATGGTCACCAACGGCTACGATTATACCACCTCGTTCCTGGAATCCTATGTCAACGCATTCGGCAAGGATCCCTCGAACATCAACAACGTATTCAAATTCTCACGCACCTGGTACGACGAACTGGCACGCCGCAACAGCGACCCCTCGTATGAGAAATGGCGCGTCAACAACCGCAATGCCTACGAATACTTCGGCAATACCAACTGGTACGACGTATTCTACAAGGACTATACGACCGGACACCAGCACAACATCAGCGTAACGGGCGGCGGCGACGTGGCATCGTACTACGTTTCGGGCCGTATGTTCGAGCAAGACGGCATCTACAACGCCGGTGACGAGAAATACCAGCAGTTCAACGTCAAAGCCAAAGGCATCGTCAACGTGAAGCCATGGCTGCGCGTGGAGAACACCACCGATTTCATGTACCGTTATTCACACCAGCCAACGGGCCACACGGGCATCTCCACGACGCCGATGACGGTATCGCGCATGCTCAACCACCAGGCTTACCCCGTAGCCCTGGTCACCAATCCCGACGGTACGTGGACGGAAGCGGCCGTATATACGGGCTGGGCAGGCTTCGTCGAGGGTAACTCGTGGCGTAAAGACCGCAAGTTCGACATGAACAACCGCACGGCGGTTACGATCGACCTGCTGAAGGACGTGCTCGTCGCCGCAGCCGACGTGAGCTTCTATTTCAACCAGACCGACCGCCGGCAGGCCGTGAACAGCTACACCTACTACACGGGGCCCGACAGCTCGGGCGAACGTCCCTCGGGCTCGCTCTACGAAGAACGCTCCTACAACCGTCAGAAGGTCGCTTCGAGCGCCACGCTGACCTACACGCCCCGCCTGGGCGACAACCACTCGCTGAGCATCATGGGCGGTTGGAACATCGAAGATTACACCTACAAGAGCAACCTGATGAGCCGCGAAGGCATCATCATCCCCGGCAAGCCCAACTTCAGCCTGCTGGAAGGCGAAGCGATGACCCTGAAGGACAACGGCAGCTACGACTGGGGGCTGGTCGGCGCATTCTACCGCGTAAGCTACTCGTACAAAGGAAAATACCTGCTCGAAGCCAGCGGCCGTTACGACGGTAACTCCAAGTTCCCGTCCAACCAGCGTTGGGGATTCTTCCCCTCGGGTTCGGTGGGATGGCGCATCTCGGAAGAGAACTTCATGAAAAACGCCAACTGGCTCGACAACCTGAAGATCCGCGCATCGGTCGGTTCGGCGGGCAACGGCCTCATCAGCGATGCCTACGCCTACCTCTCCACGATGTCGATCGCACAGTCGAGCCTGCTGAACAACGGTTCGGTGTTCAACTACACGCAGGCGCCCTCCCCCATTCCCAAGAGCCTGACATGGGAAAAGGCCACGACCTATGACCTCGGCCTGGATTTCGAGGCATTCAACGGCCGCCTGAACTTCTCGGCCGACATCTACCGCAAGAAGACCACCGACATGTATGTGGTGGGCGAAGAACTGCCTGCCGTATTCGGCAACAGCGCCCCCAAGGGCAACTACGCCGACATGCGCACCGATGGCTGGGAGGCCAGCCTCTCGTGGCGCGACAGCCACAAGGTTGCGGGCAAGACCCTGAGCTACAATATTAAAGTCGCCGTATGGGACAACACCAGCAAGATCACCCGCTATACGGCCAAAACAGGCACGCTCCCGACCAACTACTCGATCAACTATTACGAGGGGATGACCCTCGGCGAAATGTGGGGATACAAGTGCGACGGGCTGTTCCAGAGCGACGAAGAGGCGCAGACATGGGCCAACTATTCGAAGTTCACCAACCGTTCGGCGACCTGGCAGGCCGGCGACCCGCGCTACCTCGACCTGAACGGCGACGGATACGTCAACAACGGCAACAACACGATCTACGACCACGGCGACCTGGTGAAGATCGGCAACACCACGCCCCGCTACAGTTACAGCATCCAGGGCGGCGTGCGCTGGAACGGCATCGGCATCAGCATGATGTGGCAGGGCGTCGGCAAACGCGACTGGTATCCGGCCAAGGAATCGGGTTATTTCTGGGGCCAGTACGGCCGCCCGTACAGCATGGCACTCCCGTGGCATAACAGCGACCGCTGGTCGCCCACCAACCGCGGCGCCTACTGGCCGCGCCTGGTCGGCTATTCGGCCAGCGACTCGGGCCTGATCCTCGCGCAGCCCAACACGCGCTACGTGCAGGACGCTTCGTACATCCGCCTGAAGAACCTCACCATCGACTACAACTTCCCCAAGGAGCTGGTCAACAAGATCGGCCTCCAGGCACTCAAGATCTATGTGTCGGGCGAGAACCTCCTGACCTTCTCACCGCTCAAGAAGTACGCGAAAAACTACGACCCGGAAGGTATCTACGCCGGCGATGCGGACTACGGAACCAACAAGTTCGGTAGCGACAACTTCGGCGACGGCGACGGTTATCCCGTCATGAAATCGTACACGATCGGTTTGAGCATAACTTTCTAAATTACGGACGACAATGAAAAAGATAACATATATTTTGCTTTCGGCCTGTTTCCTGCTCACGTCCTGCGAGGATTTCCTTAACAGGGATCCCGACGCCAAGGTCGGATCCGGGGATTATTTCACGGACGAAGGCTCCCTGCTGACCTATACCAACGGGTTCATCCAGAAATACACCCCCAGCGCAGCAGACCTGGGCTACGGCGACGGGTACTCGGACATCATGGCCACCGAAAAGTCGTTCACGTTCCTGACCAACGCCTCGTGGACACCCGACCTGCAGAGCGGCTGGTCGATCAGCAACTGGACGCCGATCTACAACATCAACTATTTCCTGGTGCACATGCGCGAGGCGAAGGGGCTCTCCGAAGCTACCTACAACCACTACGAAGGCACAGCCCGTTTCTGGCGCGCCTGGCAATACTTCGAGAAGGTCAAGACCTTCGGCGCCGTACCCTGGTACGACGAGCCAATCGACCCCGAGGACATGGTGGCACTCTACAAACCGCGCGACAGCCGCGAATACGTCATGGAGCGCGTGCTCGAAGACCTGGACTTCGCCTGCAAACATTGCTACACGTCGTCGGAGTGGATCAACTGCGCCCGCATCAACCGGTACATCGCCCTGGCCTACAAGGCCCGCGTCTGCCTGTTCGAAGGCACCTACCGCAAATACCATTCGGTAGACCCGTCGACGGGCAAGGCGTGGGAAGACAAGCAGGCTTCGGAGAAATTCCTGCGCGAATGCGCCGAGGCATGTGAGGAATTGATGGCGGCCGGCGTATACAGCATCGTGAACAACCCCGCCAACGTCAAGACCCAGTACCGGGAGCTCTTCACGCAGGAGGCCGTCAACACGACCGAGGTGATCTGGGCACGCCAGATGAGCGTCGGCATGACCACGTTCCACGACCTGACGTGGCGTTACACGTCGGGCAGCTACGGACAGCGCTGGTCGCTCGACCAGGATTTCGTGAAGACCTACCTCAACCTGGACGGTTCGCGCCACACGGCGACCGGCGAGGAGTTCACGACCGAAGTCGAAAACCGCGACTACCGTCTCTCGCAGAGCATCATCACGCCGGGCTACACGAAGCTGGTGGGCGGCGTTTCGACCGCGACACCCCCCGATTTCACGGTGACGCTGACCGGCTACCAGGTCATCAAGTTCAACATCGACGACAAGGCATACGAGTCGGCATCGGTTTCCTACAACTCGCTGCCCATCATGCGTTACGCCGAGGTACTGCTCAACTACGCCGAGGCAAAGGCCGAGCTGGGCGAATTCAGCGACGACATCTGGAACAAGACCATCAAACCGCTGCGTTAGCGCGCAGGCGTCGACGGCAAGCGCCCGACGTCGGCAGACCCCTATCTGCAACAGTACTACGGGCTGAGCGACAGCGACCTGCTGGAGATCCGCCGCGAGCGCGCCATCGAGTTGCTGCTGGAAGGGTTCCGTTACAATGACCTGATGCGCTGGCATGCGGGCGAACTGCTGAACAAGCAGTGGTACGGCATTTACATCCCGGCCATGGATACCTCCTACGACCTCAACGGCGACGGCATCAACGACGTCTGCGTGATTTCGGGCGAAGCCGGCAACGAACCCGGCGTAACGTACATCGTACTCGACGACAGCAAATATTCGCTGGAGAACGGCACGACCGGACGTCTGCTCTATACCGTGGGCCGCAACTTCGAGGAGAAGCGCTACCTGCGCCCCATCCCCAAGACGGCGCTGAACATCAACCCCGACCTAGGACAAAACTACTACTGGAGATAAACAAGGAGGAAACGCGCCCCGGGCGGGATTTTCCCGGGGCGCGCATCCCGATATAAACCTTAATTCAGCATACAATGAAACGATACATATTTATCATCGCCGCACTCACCGCCCTGATCTTTACCGGGTGCTCGAATGACGACGACCGCCCGGTAAAGACCCCCATAGATCCGCTGACCGACATCTACGGAGTGGTGACCGACAACCAGGGGAACAGACTGCAGGGAATCGTCGTAAGCGACGGATATACCTGCACAGCCACCGACGAGAACGGCGTCTACCAGCTTACGGCCGGGGAATTCTCCTATCAGGTGTACCTTTCGATCCCCGCGGCATACGAAGTCCCCATGTCCGAAGGGCTGCCCTGCTTCTGGCAGAAACTGACCGAAGGGCGCAAGCGCTACGACTTCACGCTGACCCCGCTGGCCGGAGGTGCCGAGAACGAGTTCAACCTCTTCTGCGTGGCCGACCCCCAGTGCCAGAACACGACCAACATCGCACGTTTCAACAACGAAACGGTACCCGACATCGCCGCGCAGGTCGCAGCCTCGACGCTGCCGTGTTACGGCATCACGTTGGGCGACATAGGCTGGAACACCGAGAATACGGACTACACGAACGACGTATTCCCGCTGATGAAAAAGGCCATGCAGATGGACAAGGTCGGGCTGCCGCTCTTCCAGCTGATGGGCAACCACGACAACAAGGTGATCGCCGTCAGCAAGAACGACTATACCGTGGCACACGACATCGCCGCACAGCGGAATTTCGAATACATCTTCGGCCCCGTAAACTATTCGTTCGACCGCGGCAACGTGCACATCGTCGCCATGGACAATATCATTTTCCCGAGCCACAAGGATTATTCGCTCGGATTCCGCGACGACCAGGTCGAGTGGCTCAGGCAGGATCTGAGTTATGTTCCGAAAGACAAAATGGTGATCTTCTGCGTACACATCCCCATGCGCGCCAGCAACAACCAGAACGTACAGGCGGTACTCGAACTGCTCAAGCCGTTCGCCGAGGTGCATATCATGTCGGGACACACGCACTATGCCGAGAACAACACCTACGACAGCCACTACGAACACGTGCACGGCGCAGCCTGCGGCGCATGGTGGCATTCGACGATCAATACCGACGGAACGCCTAACGGCTATGCGATCTACAAGGTCAAGGGCGCGACGATCGACAACTGGGTTTATAAGGCCACGGGCTTCGACCCCGATTTCCAGATACGCCTCTACCGCGGCAGCGACATCTTCATGGAAGGGTATACGCCTTCGTACCAGTTCTATTACAAGGGCGACGACCAGATCGTGGCCAACATCTGGAACGCCGACAAGGACTGGAAGATCGAAGTCTATGAAAACGGCACCAAGACCGGGGAAATGAAGCCCTACGAGAGCAATGCGACCAAACGCGACGCATGGGCCTCGGGCTACCACTGCGGCGTACAGGGACGCGCCCCGGGCAACTACGACCGCACCAACACGAGCCACCTGTACTACTACACGCTCCAATCGTCCACGGCTTCGGTCGAAGTCCGCGCCACGGATAAATTCGGCCAGACTTACAGCCAGTCGAAATTCACTACGGGCCTTGCCGAGGATTTCCCGGTCGGCGAGTAGATTATTACGGAAAAATTCGTAACTTTGTGAATTGCGATTCAAAAGCAGAAACGAAATGAAACGACTGATCTCGATACTCGTCGCCCTGTCGGTCTGGGGCATTGCCTGCGCACAGCCCTCGGTACGCATTGCCCACGGGCCCTACCTGCAACAGGTCACCGACGACGGCTTCACCGTGGTATGGACGACGACCATGGACGCCGCGTCGTGGGTCGAAGTAGCCCCTGACGACGGATCGCATTTCTATGCCGCCGAGCGGCCGAAATATTACGATTCGCACATCGGCAAACGCCGCATAGGACGCCTGCACCGCGTACGCGTGGAGGGGCTGGCTCCGGGGACGACCTACCGTTACCGCATCATGCAGCAGGGCGTGCTCTGCGACCAAGGCAACAAGCGGGTAGTCCTGGGCGAAGGTTACGGGAGCGACATCCTCAAACACAAGCCCTATACGGCCACTACGCTCGACGGGCGGAAAGAAAAAACTGAATTCTGGGTCGTGAACGACATTCACGCCCAGGATTCGATCTTCCGGTTGCTGCTGGAAGGCGTCGGGAAGGCCAAACCCGATTTCGTCTGCTTCAACGGCGACATGCTCAGTTCGATGGAGTCCGAGAAACAGCTTTTCGAGGGTTATCTCAATTCGGCGGCCGAATTGCTGACACCCGCGGGAATCCCGATCTTCGCCACGCGCGGCAACCACGAGAACCGCGGCTCCTTCTCCCCGAGATTCCTCGACTACTTCCCGACCTCCACGGGCGAGGTATACTACACGTTCCGGCAGGGCCCGGCCTATTTCGTCGTACTGGACTGCGGCGAGGACAAACCCGACAGCGACATCCGCTACTACGGGTTGTCGACTACCGACGCCTACCGCGAACAGGAAGCCCGCTGGCTGAAGGGCGTGGTCGAAAGCGAGGAATACCGCTCGGCACCCCTGCACATCGTCGTGCTGCACATGATCCCGGGCGGGAAAAGCAGCTGGCACGGCGAACAGGAACTCCGCAGGCTGCTCGTACCGATCCTCAACGAAGCTTCGGTCGACATCATGCTATGCGGGCACTACCACCGCTACCAGTGGATCGACGACGGGAGCCGGGGCACGAACTTCCCGATCCTCGTAAATTCGAACCGGGACAAGCTCGTGGTGAAGGCCGACCGCAGGGGAATCGACATCGACGTCGTGAACACGGGCGGCGAGGTCATCAAACGCCACCGGATCGACAAGTAACCGCCTGCAAGGAAACAGAACAGGGACAAAGGCGCTTCCGGGCGCCTTTGCTCTTGGAACAAACCGCAGAGAACCAACAAAACGCAATATGAAAACATCCAGACTACTGACCGCCTTCGCCACCGCCGCCCTGCTGCTCGGATGCGCCCCGGGCGGGCAAAAGGCCGAAGGGCCCTACTACATCGACATCAAAGACCGCGCACAGCTGCACGAGTGGTTCCGCTATTCGCCCGAGCGGCCGGTCGTCATCAGCGGCCACCGCGGCGGCATGGTGACGGGATTCCCCGAAAACTGCATCGAGTCGTTCGAGAAGACGCTCACGATGATGCCCTCGTTCTTCGAGATCGACCCGCGCATGACCAAAGACAGCGTGATCGTGCTGATGCACGACGCCACGATCGACCGTACCACGACCGGCACGGGCAAGGTTTCGGACTACACCTACGCGGAGTTGCAGCAGTTCTTCCTCAAGGATCGCGAAGGCAACGTCACGACCTACAAGATCCCCACCCTCGAGGAGTGCATCGCCTGGAGCCAGGGCAAGACGATCCTCAACCTCGACATCAAGGACGTCCCGCTCGAAGTGATGTCGCAATTCATCAACCGCCTGGCACCGGCCAACGTGATGTATACCGTGCGCAACGCCAAACAGGCGCGCACGTACCTCGACCGCGACCCGCAGGCGATGTTCTCGTGCTGGTGCAAGAACATGAAGGAGTTCAACGAATATGTCGGGGAGCGAATTCCCTGGTCGCAGGTGATGGCCTACGTCGGCACGATGATGCTGCCCGACCAACAGGAGCTTTACGACAACCTGCACCGCAACGGCGTGATGTGCATGATCTCGCTCGCCCCGACGCACGACCGCAGGGCCACCGACGCGCAGAAGATACAGGGCTATGAACTCGAAATCCCGACGGGTTGCGACGTCATCGAAACCGACTACCCCTACTTATTCCAGAACCTCAATCTCAACCGCAAGTAAACAAATGGCTGCATTCGAAAAATACCGCTCGGTCTACACGCACGACGAGCTGATGGAACACCTGCGCCGCATCCGGCACGTGGCGCTCGACATGGACGGCACGATCTACATGGGCATGTCGCTCTTTCCCTACACCAAGCCGTTCCTCGCGGGGCTCAAGGAGATGGGCATCGGCTATTCGTTCCTGACCAACAACCCGTCGAAGTCGATCGCCGACTACCTGCACAAACTCGACGTGCTGGGCATACGGGCGACACGCGACGAGATGTACACCACCGCACTGGCGACGATCGACTACATCAGGGAGCATTACCCTGCGGCCAAACGGCTTTTCCTGCTCGGCACGCCGAGCATGATCTCGGAATTCGAGGCCGCAGGTTTCGAATCGGCCGCAGATTCGGCGGACGACGTGCCGGACGTGGTGGTCGCGGCGTTCGACATGACGCTGCAGTATGACCGCCTGTGCCGCGCCGCATGGTGGGTGTCGCAGGGCGTGCCCTACATCGCCACCAACCCCGACCGGGTATGCCCCACCGACCAGCCGACGATACTGGTCGACTGCGGTTCCATTTGCGCTTGCATCGAACATGCCACGGGACGGCGGCCCGACATCACGCTCGGCAAACCCGATCCCAACATGCTCTCGGGCATACTCTCGCGCCACGGCCTGCAACCCGACCAGATCGCGATGGTCGGCGACCGCATCTACACCGACGTGGCGATGGCGCACAATGCCAAGGCCATGGGCGTGCTGGTGCTCTCGGGCGAAACGACGCTCGACGTGGCGGACAAGGCCGACCCGCAGCCGCACATCACGGCCGACAGCATCGAAGTGCTGGGCGCGCTGATCCGCGAAGCGCACGGCAAATAACCGGACGCAGCATGCCGTCCGGCTGACCGGCAGCACCGCACCGCCGCATCGGCATATCAGCGCTTGGGCGCACAAATGCCTGTCGGAAACAGCACTCCGAATAGGCGGAGGTTATACTCCTATCAGAAAAACCGGGCTCGCAAGGGCCCGGTTTTTTACGGTGTTCACCGGAAAAGCACTATCTTTGCAGAAGATAAGTTGCACCCGGGCAATTGGGAGCAAGCTCCCTTGCCGTCCGTTTGCACCATCATCGCGGCGATAGAGCCAGATAAACGAACGGTAAACCCTATGGAACACAATATCCTCATACCCCTGCTGCTGACGCTGGGCGCCGGACTGGCCACCGGCATCGGCAGCGCCATCGCTTTCTTTGCCCGCCGCACCAACAAGCGGCTGCTGTCGTTCTCGCTGGGCCTGTCGGGCGGCGTGATGATCTACGTATCGTTCGTCGAACTGTTCCAGCAGGCGCACACCACCCTCTCGGACGAATGGGGCGCACAGACGGGGATCATCGTCACCGTCGCCAGCTTCTTCGCCGGGATACTGCTCATCGGCATCATCGACCGGCTCGTCCCCTCGTTCGAAAACCCCCACGAGGCACACATGGTCGAGGAGATGGACAAGCAGCCCCGCAACCCGAAGCTCATGCGCATGGGCGTAATGACCGCACTGGCAATCGGCATACACAATTTTCCGGAAGGTATCGCCACGTTTACCTCGGCCGTGGACAACATGGCCCTGGGCGTTGCCATCGCCGCGGCGATCGCCATCCATAACATCCCCGAAGGCATTGCCGTCTCGATCCCGGTTTACTACGCCACGGGCGACCGCAAAAAAGCCTTCAAACTCTCGTTGTTGTCGGGGCTCGCGGAACCTGTCGGGGCGGTGCTGGCCTACCTTGTGCTGATGCCATTCATGACGCCGACACTGATGGGCTGCATCCTCGCGGGCGTGGCGGGAATCATGGTATTCATTTCGATCGACGAACTGCTGCCAGCGGCCCGTGAATACGGCGAAGCGCACATCTCGATCTACGGCGTAGTGGCCGGCATGGCACTGATGGCCGTAAGTCTCATAATGCTCGGATAAAACAATGGACATCCTGTTACTACTCGTCGGCCTGGGGCTGATCCTCGGCGGCGCAAATTTCCTGACGGACGGCTCTGCGGCGGTAGCCCAGCGCTGTCTCTTATACACATCTCCGAGCCCACGAGACTCCTGAGCATCTCGTA
>ENA-OYAL01001002-OYAL01001002.1-human-gut-metagenome-genome-assembly--contig:-NODE-1002-length-10940-cov-4.123013_pt1 | contig 10940 bp, 9 predicted proteins | sample MGYA00244516_ERZ652817 | MGnify/ENA primary metagenome ERZ652817 (study PRJEB26926, sample SAMN06164692) | human gut metagenome | biome: ENVO:00009003; feature: ENVO:2100002; material: ENVO:00002003...
ATATTGTGTGTTTTTCCTGGATTCGGGACAAAATGCGTTGCAAAGATAACAATTCCGGCGGAAAAACCAGTCCGATTTTCTGACAAATCACCCGGTTTTTTCACCATTCGGAATGTTATTGGAATAACAACCTCGTTGTTATTTTTTTAACAGCGAACTCACGGATAATCACCGAGTTGCCGAACTTATTATCCGATAGCGGATTACCCGGCACGCCCCCTCTGACGCAATCCGGACAGGCCCCGCAGGCATCCGGAGCGCCATCCCAGCCGGCAGGGCAAATCCCGGGCCGGAAAAACGGCGGATTTTTTTCTCCCGGGCACGGCACGGCGGAAAAATATAGGTAAAAATTTGGCCGTCAACAAATTTTACGCGGCGAAACACTGGGAAATAAAGGCCTATGAATAGGTTGTTCGGGCGCGGGGATTGCAAATCGGGATTTTTTTCCTAATTTTGTTCCATAATTCGTTCTTTACATATCATCGTGTATAAACGATAGTATTGGGGCCCTAAAATCTGGTAAATTTTTTGTTATCCCACAATACAGGTCGTACCCAGAAGGGTGCGTGCTGTGATTTGTGGGATAGAGGCTGACCAGAGCCATGGGCCACAGGTTCGGCACCACTCTTCCCGTTTTCTGCCGAAGCGTTTTCCACACGCAGCGGCAGGGTTATGGATTCACAATCCCCAAACTTCATAGTCTTCGAATCCATCTTCAAATGAGGCGTCACTTAATTTTCCTGCCGCTGCTTTTTTTATATCTTTGCATCCATGATCGAATACAAGAAAAGAATACTGGCCAACGGCCTGACTATCGTCGTCAACCGGGATAAGGCTTCGAAACTCGCCGCAGTAAACATATTATATAAGGTCGGGGCGCGCAACGAGAACCCCGCGCGCACGGGTTTCGCCCACCTGTTCGAACACCTGATGTTCCGCGGCACGCGCGAAATTCCGAATTTCGACCTGCCCGTGCAGATGGCCTGCGGCGACAACAACGCCTTCACCAACAACGACTATACGGATTTCTACATCACCCTCCCGAAGGACAATATCGAGACCGCACTGTGGCTCGAAAGCGACCGCATGGAAGGGCTGGACATCACCCCCGGAAAACTCGAGGCGGAGAAACGCGTGGTGATCGAGGAGTTCCGCCAGCGCTACCTCAACCAGCCCTACGGCGACCAGCCGATGCTGCTGCGGGCGCTGGCCTACAAAGTCCACCCCTACCGCTGGGCGACCATCGGGCTCACACCCGACCACATCGCCGGGGCGACACTCGACGACGTGCAGGCCTTCTACCGCACCCACTACCATCCTTCGAACGCCATCCTGTCCATCTCGGCCGACTTCGACGAGGAGCGCATGCTCGACCTTGCCGAAAAGTGGTTCGCCCCGCTCGCCGACCGCACCGTGGCCTCCCAGCCCATCCCCCGGGAACCGGATCAGGAGGCGCCGCGCCGGGAGGAGGTCGAACGCGACGTGCCCGCCACGACCCTGTCAATGGCCTTCCACATGGGCAGCCGCACCTCGCAGGATTTCTATACCGCCGACCTGGTATCCGACCTCCTGTCGGGCGGCGACTCGTCGCGGCTCTACAAACACCTGATGCAGGAACAGCGCCTGCTGGCCTCGGTCAACGCCTACATTTCGGGCGACATCGACCCGGGATTGTTCGTCTTTACGGGGCAACTGCTGCCGGGCACCGCTCCCGAACAGGCCGAAGCGGCTTTCCGTGCCGAAATCGAAGCATTGCAAAGCATCCCGGCATCGGACTACGAGGTCGAGAAGGTCAAAAACAAGTTCGAGGCCAACACGCTCTTCGGCGAGCTGAACGTGATGAACAAGGCGATGAACCTGGGCTTCTACGAGATGCTGGGCGACCTGCCGTTAGTCAACGGCGAGGTCGCGGCCTACCGTGCCGTCACGACCGGCGACATCCTCACCTTCAGCCGCCGCACCTTCCGCCCCGAAAACTGTTCCACCCTTATTTACAAAGCGAAAAAATGACACAACCACCCCTCGTAATACCCTCCGACGTCGAGGTCGCACAAGCCGGGAAGAGCCTGCTGGCAAACGGCTCGGCGCTCTACATGCTCGCCTCGGACGACTTCGAAGTGCTGCGCATCACCTTCGTGTTCCGCGCCGGCTCGGCCATGCAGCGGGTTCCCTTCTCGGCATCGGCCGCCGCCAACATGCTCGCCGAGGGGACGCGCGACATGACGGCGCACCAGATCGCCGAACGGCTCGATTACTACGGCTCGTACTACGACGTCAACATCGACCGCGACTATGCCTACATCAGCTTCTGCACACTCTCCAAATTCTTCGACCAAACGCTCGCCGTAGCCGAACAGATACTCCTGCACCCCGTTTTCCCCGAGGAGGAACTGCGCACCTACTGCGCCAAGCGCAAGCAGCGGCTGGCCGTCGAACGCACGAAGGTCGACACCCAGGCCCGCGAGGCTTTCGCCCGCGCCCTTTTCGGGCCCTCGCACCCCTACGGCATCTCGGCCGACGAAGCCCAATACGATAAGCTCACGCGCGGGGATGTAGCGGCGTTTTATGAAAGCCACTACACGGCGGACAACGGGTTCACGATATGCAGCGGGCGCATCGGCGACCACGAACGGCAGGCCGTCGCGGCGCTGGCGGAACGGTTGCCGCGGCGCAAACCCGAAGCCGGCATCCCGTTCCCGGCACCCGTGACGCAGCACGAAGCGCGGGTCGACCATCCGGGCGCCGTACAGTCATCGATCCGCATCGGAAGGCTGCTTTTCCCGCGCCAGCATCCCGATTTCCTCGGCATGCAGGTCGTGGCATCCGCCCTGGGCGGTTATTTCGGTTCGCGCCTGATGCAGAACCTGCGCGAGGAGCACGGCTATACGTACGGCGTGGTGGCCGCCATGGTCAACTTCGAACGGGAGGGCTATTTCGCCGTAGCGGCACAGGTCGGGACGGAGGTCACGCAGGAGGCCCTGCGCGAGATTTACGCCGAAATCGAACGGCTGCGCTCCGAGCCGATGCCCGAGGGCGAACTTTCGCTCGTGAAGAACATTATGGTCGGCGAGATGATGCGCATCCTCGACGGGCCGTTCGGCATTGCCGACGTTACGATCGAGAACATCCTCTGCGGCCGCGACCATACCGTCATCAACGAGAACATCCGCCGCATACAGGCCATGACGCCGGCCGACGTGCAGCAACTGGCTCGGAAATACCTCTCCCGCGAAGAACTGGTGACGGTCATTGCGGGAGACCTGAGAAAATAGACGCCTGCGCATTGCGGCTGCGGAGCAATACCCCGCCCGTCGAACGGCATGAAAAAAAGCACCGGGCTCCCGGTGCTTTTCCATTTCCGCCTCCAGTACACACTGTCCGCCCTTCCCTGCCCGGCATCCGACGACTCGAACCCGCACCCAAACTGCGGTATCCGACGTCCACGACCCGCCGCGATTATTTCCGGTTGGCCGCGACCCAGTCGGTCAGCTGCACGAAATCGGCGACCGAGAGCTGCTCGGCGCGCTGCGTAAAAAAGGGATGTTCTGCGCCGCCAAAATCGCCGAACACCGCCCGCAGCGAGTTGCGGATCATCTTGCGGCGCTGGCCGAATGACGCTTTCACCACCTTCACGAACAGCGCCTCGTCGCAGCCGAGCCGTCCGACGCTGTTGCGGCGCAGGCGGATAACGGCGCTTTTGACCTTGGGAGGCGGGTTGAAAACCGTTTCGTTGACCGTAAAGAGGTATTCGATGTCGTACCAAGCCTGCAACAACACGCTCAGGATGCCGTACTCCTTCGACCCCGGAGGCTCCGCGATCCGTACGGCGACCTCCTTCTGGATCATACCGACGCATTCGGGCACCAGGTCGCGGTGCTCGAGCACCTTGAAAAATATCTGCGAGGAGATGTTGTAGGGGAAATTCCCGATGATCTTCAGTCCCCGCGGAAAACGCTCGCGCAGGTTCATCTTCAGGAAATCGCCCTCGATCAGCCGCGGTGCGAACTCGGGGAAATGCGCATGGAGGTACCCGACGCTCTCCGGGTCGATCTCGGCGCCGTAGGTGGTAATGTCGCCGCGCCTGAGCAGGTACTGCGTCAGCACCCCCATCCCGCAGCCGACCTCCAGCACGTCGCAGGGGACTGCGCCGCCCCGTTTCTCTTCCGCGGCCGCCGGCGCACCGGCAGCGGTCGTATCCGCCGCGAGCCGGGCATCGGCAGCCATCCCGGCACCGTCCCCGTTCCGGGTTTCCGCCCCAGCTCCGGCATATCCAGCCACCCTCGTCCGGGCTTCTGCCCCAGCTCCGGCATATCCAGCCGCATTCGCCCGGGTTTCTGCCCCGGCCCCCGGTCTTTCGCCCCCCGAAAGCGCATCGCAAATCTTGCGCGCGATATTGAGGTCGACCAGGAAATGCTGTCCCAGCGCCTTTTTTGCCCTTACTTCACTCATCTTCGTCTTTCAGTAATTCGTAATAACAGCCGTCCACGAACGCCCCGTTCTTGAAAAAAGCCTTGCGGAACGTCCCGACATGCCGGAACCCGGTTTTCACTAACACCCGCTGCGATGCGGGATTGGTGGCATAAGCCGCGGCAAAGATACGAATTATCGGGGTATTTGCGAACATCCACTCCACGGCCTGCCGGACGGCCGCCGTCATCATGCCCCGCCCCCGGCAGCGGCTTCCGAGCCAGAAGCCGATTTCGGCGCCGAAGCGTTCGACATCCGTCCCGGGCACGAACCCCACGCCGCCCACGGCCTTGCCGCCTGCCACGACGGCGAAATCCACCGGGCAGGGTTTCCCGGCCGCCGCGACAATGAACTCCCGGGCGTCCGCCAACGTATAGGGATGCGGGAAAAGGTCACGCACGTTGTTCCACAGCGTGATGTCGTCGGCATTGGCCGCCAGCGACACCGCATCCGCCGCGCGCCACGTGCGCAGCATCAGAATATCGTCCTTGTAAATTACCATCTCACCACCTTTACCCCGGCAACGTTCCGCCCCACCATCCGCAGCGTGCCCCGCCCGCCGTACCCGCGAACGGATCCCCGGACGGAACCGCGAACGGAACCGCCGGGCAACGATGTCCGGCGGATGAAGGTCAGCGTTTCGACCGGCGGGATTTTTTCTTTTCCTGCCGCTCCCGGGCACGGCGTTCGAGCCGCACGCGGCGTTGCGTCAGGCGGAACGTATAGAGCAGCCCCACGAAACCCACGCCGAGCAGCGTGATCCAGAACCACACGGCAATGCCGCGCTCCATATACTCCAGGGCGTAGATTATCCCGGCCACCGCCACGATCATCATCACGAGGCGGACTATCTGCATCACATTGGTTTTCATATCAGTCTTCGTTTTGCGTATTTTTGCGGCCCATGCTCCGGGCGCGGACGGCCAGAATCCCCGACGCACCGATCAGTACGAGCGGCACATACCAGATATCCCGCCCGTCGTCGGACAGTATCCGCCACAGCGAAACGACGCCGCACACGAAGAAAAACACGGACATGATCGTCAGGAACCGTTGCATGGCACACATAGGTTACGGTATTTTGTATTTGTTCACCTCGTCGAGGTGCTTGCGCTTGCGCTTGTGGCATTCGTTATACACCATCCCGACGCCTGCAAGCACGAACAATACGGCCACGACGAGGTCGAATATACAATTGCTGTTCGACAAGGCCCAGAATATATTGACTCCGAGCCACACGAGCGTCACGATCATGAAAATCACGGCAACAGTAAAAGTCTTTTTGTTCATAGGCGTATTATTAAGTTAGTGTCAATCCTCGGAACAGTGACGCAACAGCCGTGGGATGGCAGGTGTACAGAGGGCGTCAGTTGCCCTGCTCGCAGATGAATTTGATACGCACCAGACGTATCTCCTCCTCCGTATAGTCGGCCCCCAGTTCGTCGATGGCCGCATCGAGCGAATCGCTCTGGGCGTCCTCCTTGAAATAGAGGTAAATGTCCTCGATCTTGTCCTCGTCCATAAAGTCCCTCAGATAGTACGAGATGTCGAGCTTCGTACCCGAGTTGACGATGCCTTCGATCTCGGTCAGCAGTTCGTCGAAATCGAGGTCTTTGGCACGGGCGATGTCCTCGAAATCCATCTTCCGGTCGATGGACTGGATGATGAAGATCTTGTTGCCCGACTTGTTGCCGACCGACTTGACGATCATGTCCTGCGGACGGATGATCTCCTTCTCCTCGACATAGGCCTTGATGAGCTTGATGAACTCCTCGCCGAACTTGCGGGCCTTGCCCACCCCCACGCCAGTGATGTTCTGCATCTCCTCGATGGTGATCGGGTACTGCACGGCCATGTCCTCGAGCGACGGATCCTGGAAGATGACGAACGGCGGCAGCCCGTGCTGCTTGGCCACTTTCTTGCGCAAATCCTTGAGCATTGCAAAGAGTTCCTCGTCCGCCGCGCCGCCCTTGCCCATCGGGACGACGGCCTCGGCCTCCTTCTCCTCCTCGTCATAGTCGTGGTCGAGCGTCACGGTGACGGGGAAGGGCATGGCGATGAAATTCTCGCCCTTGCGGTTCACCGAGATCAGCCCGTAATTCTCGATATTCTTGTCCACCAGCCCCAGGATCAGCGCCTGGCGCAGCACGGCGCCCCAGAAACGCACGTCGTGCTCGGCACCCGCCCCGAACCACTTGCTCTTGTTGTGGCCGTAGCTCTTGATGAGCGCCGTGGTCTTGCCCGTGAGCACGTTTATCAGGTAGTCGGCCTTGAACTTGTCGCCGATGTCGCGCAGCGCCTCGAGCGCCATCTTGAGCGCCGCCCGCGCGTCGATCTTCGGCTTGGGATTCCGGCAATTGTCGCAGTTGCCGCAGTTCTCCTCGGTATACTCCTCGCCGAAGTAGTGCAGCAGCGTCTTGCGGCGGCACATCGAACTCTCGGCATAGGACACCGTCTCCAGCAGCAGCAGTTTGCCGATCTCCTGTTCGGCGATGGGTTTGCCCTGCATGAATTTCTCTAGCTTCTGGATGTCCTTGTAACTATAAAAGGTAAGGCAGTAACCTTCGCCGCCGTCGCGGCCGGCACGCCCCGTCTCCTGGTAATAGCCTTCGAGCGACTTGGGGATGTCGTAATGGATGACATAGCGCACGTCGGGCTTGTCGATGCCCATGCCGAAAGCGATCGTGGCGACGATCACCTCGACCCGCTCCATCAGGAAGTCGTCCTGGTTGGCGGCGCGTGTCGCGGCGTCCATGCCCGCATGGTAGGCCAGCGCGCGGATACCGTTGGCCACGAGCAGTTCGGTCAGCTCCTCGACCTTCTTGCGGCTCAGGCAGTAGATGATGCCGCTCTTTCCCTCGTTCTGCTTGATGAAGCGGATGATATCGCGGTCGACGTCCCCCTTGGGGCGTATCTCGTAATAGAGGTTCGGCCGGTTGAACGACGACTTGAACACCGAGGCGTCGGACATGCCGAGGTTCTTCTGGATGTCCAGCTGCACCTTGGGCGTCGCCGTCGCCGTCAGGGCGATCAGCGGCGCAGCGCCGATTTCGTTGATGATCGGGCGGATGCGGCGGTACTCGGGCCGGAAATCGTGTCCCCACTCCGAAATGCAGTGCGCCTCGTCGATGGCGTAGAACGATACCTTTATCTTATGCAGGAAGGCCACGTTGTCCTCCTTGGTCAGCGATTCGGGGGCGAAATAGAGCAATTTCGTCTTCCCGGCCAGCACGTCGGTGCGCACCTGCGCGACGGCCGTCTTGTTGAGCGACGAATTGAGGAAATGGGCGATGCCCGACTCGGCCGAGAAGGTGCGCATGGCGTCCACCTGGTTCTTCATCAGCGCGATCAGGGGGGAAATGACGATCGCCACGCCCTCCATGAGCATGGCCGGAAGCTGATAGCAGAGGGATTTCCCGCCGCCCGTAGGCATCAGCACGAACGTATCCTTCCCCTCCAGCACATTGCGGATCACCGCTTCCTGGTTCCCTTTGAACGACGAAAAGCCGAAGTACTCCTTCAGCTTGTCATGCAACAGGGACGATTCAAATTGTTTCATTTCGCCGTTTCTACTCTAAAATCAGAAATTTCAATGTAAAGTTAAAAAACTTTTCGGAAAAAAGCATAACTTTGTAAAAATTTTATAGCGAGAGAACGCAATGCGCCTATACACCAGCGAACTTGTCAAAAAATATAAGGCCCGCACCGTCGTCGACCACGTCTCGATCGACGTCAACCAGGGGGAGATCGTCGGACTGCTCGGCCCCAACGGAGCCGGCAAGACCACGACTTTCTACATGATCGTGGGACTTATCAAGCCCAACGAGGGGCGCATCTTCCTCGAGGACGACGAAGGCAAGGTCGCCGAACTGACCAAGGAGCCGGTCTACAAACGCGCCCAGATGGGCGTGGGCTACCTGGCACAGGAGGCATCGGTCTTCCGCCGCCTGTCGGTCGAGGACAACATCCGCGCCGTACTCGAAATGACCGATTTCTCGAAGGAGTACCAGACCGAGCGCGTCGAGTCGCTGATCGAGGAGTTCCGCCTGCAAAAGGTTCGCAAGAGCCTCGGCATCCAGCTTTCGGGCGGCGAACGGCGCCGTACGGAGATCGCGCGCGCGGTGGCCATCAACCCGGCGTTCATCCTGCTCGACGAGCCCTTCGCGGGCGTCGACCCCATCGCCGTGGAGGACATCCAGTCGATCGTGGCGACGCTCAAGCACAAGAACATCGGCGTCATCATCACCGACCACAACGTCGACGAGACGCTGGCCATCACCGACCGCACCTACCTGCTCTACGAGGGCAAGATCCTCAAGACGGGTACGGCCGAGGAACTGGCCGCCGACCCGATGGTTCGCAAGGTCTACCTGGGCCAGCATTTCGAGCTCAAGAAGAGCCACCAGCTGACCCAGCAGATGAAAAACCGCAAGGGACAGCAGGCGCAGCAGGCCGGAGAGGAGACCGAAACACAGGAATAGAGGCGAGGATTTTAATTTCAGGGTGCCGGCCAACCCCGGTGCCCATAAAAGCATATAACCTACACAATGGACAAGACGGTTCCATTGGGCCGCGTTAAAGGCACGCTGACGCCGCCCTGTTCGAAAAGCTATGCACAGCGTGCCCTGGCGGCATCGCTCCTCTGCGGGGAGACCTCGGTGCTGCGCAACCTGGAATTCTGCGACGACACGCGCTCGGCGCTGCGGTGCATCGAGACGCTCGGTGCCCGCGTAAAGCATGTGGACGCCTCGACCCTTTCGATCGAAGGCGGGCTGCATCCCCGCGGGAAAGTGCTGCACGTCGGCGAATCGGGGCTCGCCACACGGCTTTTCACCCCCATCGCCTCGCTCTGCGGGATGCCCGTCACCATCGAAGGCCAGGGCACCCTGCTACGGCGCCCCATGCACATGATGATCGACCCGCTGCGCCGCCTCGGCGTCCGGGTACGGGACAACGACGGTTACCTGCCCTTCGAAGTGCGCGGCCCGATCCGGGGCGGGGAGATCGACGTCGACGGCTCGGTTTCGTCGCAGTTCATCACGGGGCTGCTACTGGCGCTCCCGCTCTCGCAGCACGACACCACGCTCCACGTCCGCAGCGCCGTCTCGACCCCCTATCTGGACATGACCGTCGACACGGCGGCACGCTTCGGCGTGGAGATCTGCCATAACGACTACAAGGAGTTCTATATCGAAGGCGGACAGCGCTACCGCCCGGCTTTTTTCAGCATCGAGGGGGACTGGAGCGCCGCGGCCATGCTGCTCGTGGCGGGCGCCGTCGCGGGCGAAGTCACCGTGAAGAACGTCTCCATGCTTTCGAAGCAGGCCGACACGGCCATCTGCACGGCACTCGTGCGGGCCGGGGCCGCGGTCATCAACGACGAGGACTCCGTGACGGCCTCGCACCGGCCCCTGCGCGCCTTCGAATTCGACGCCACGCACTGCCCCGACCTTTTCCCGGCACTCGCGGCACTCGCGGCGGCGGCCCAGGGCGAGAGCGTCATCCGCGGCACCTCGCGGCTCGAACACAAGGAGTGCAACCGTGCGGACGCCATCCGCGAAGAGTACGCCAAGGCGGGCATCGAGGTGGACACCTCCCAGGAGGACATCATGCGCATCCGCGGCGGCAGGATCCGCCAGGCCCGCGTGCAAAGCCACGGCGACCACCGCATGGCCATGTCGATGGCCGTCGCAGGACTGCTCTGCGACGGGGAAATGACCATCGAAGGCGCCGAATGCGTAGCCAAGAGCTACCCCGGATTCTTCGAAGACCTGGAAAAAATCAGAATCTGAACGCCATGAATATTTTCGGACACAATTTCAGGCTCGCCATCTGGGGCGAGTCGCACGGCCCGCAGATCGGCATCTCGATCGACGGGGTTCCCGCAGGTATTCCGCTCTCGGCGGAAGATTTCGAAGCCGACCTCGCACGCCGCCGCAGCGGGGCCCGCGGCACCACACCGCGCCGCGAGCCGGACATCCCGCAGATCGTATCGGGGCTTTACAACGGCATGACGACGGGGGCGCCGCTCACCATCGAATTCGCCAACACCGACACCCATTCGCAGGATTACGCCACCGTAGCCCGCCACTACCGGCCTTCGCACGCCGACCTGGTGGCCTACCACCGCTTCAACGGGTTCAACGACCCGCGGGGCGGCGGCCATTTCTCGGCACGCCTGACCGTGGCGTTCGTCGCCGCGGGCGTCGTCGCCAAGAAGATGCTCCCGCCGGGCATCGCCTTCGACACGCGCATCACCGAGATCGGCGGATGCACCGACCCTGCGCGCTTCGACGAGGTGCTGCGCGCAGCGGCGGCCGACCGGGATTCGGTCGGCGGAATCATCGAATGCCGCGTACAGGGCGTCCCGCTGGGACTGGGACAACCCTTCTTCGATTCGGCCGAAAGCCTGATCGCCCACCTGTTGTTCGCCGTCCCGGCCGTCAAGCTGTCTCTTATACACATCTCCGAGC
>ENA-OYAL01001028-OYAL01001028.1-human-gut-metagenome-genome-assembly--contig:-NODE-1028-length-10730-cov-11.901733_pt1 | contig 10730 bp, 10 predicted proteins | sample MGYA00244516_ERZ652817 | MGnify/ENA primary metagenome ERZ652817 (study PRJEB26926, sample SAMN06164692) | human gut metagenome | biome: ENVO:00009003; feature: ENVO:2100002; material: ENVO:00002003...
GTAATTATTGAATAATATGGGAGAATTTATCACATTTTTAGGAAACAACCTTGCCGACTTCTGGACGTACACGGGCTTTGCCAATGCAACGGCAGGTCATGTCACTATGATCCTGATAGGTTTGTTCTTCATATACTTGGCAGTAGCCAAGGAATTTGAGCCGATGCTGCTGATTCCCATCGGATTCGGTATGCTGATCGGTAATATCCCCTTTAACATGGAAGCCGGATTGAAAGTCGGCATCTATGAGGAAGGTTCTGTGCTCAACATCCTGTACCAAGGAGTAACCTCCGGTTGGTATCCGCCACTCATCTTCTTGGGCATCGGTGCTATGACGGACTTCTCGTCTCTGATATCCAATCCTAAATTGTTACTGATTGGTGCTGCTGCTCAGTTTGGTATCTTCGGTGCTTACATGATTGCTTTGGAAATAGGTTTCGATCCTATGCAAGCCGGTGCAATCGGTATCATCGGTGGTGCTGACGGTCCGACGGCTATCTTCCTTTCATCCAAGCTGGCTCCTAACCTGATGGGTGCGATTGCGGTATCAGCCTATTCGTACATGGCGTTGGTACCGGTAATCCAGCCGCCTATCATGCGCCTGTTGACTAACAAGCACGAACGTCTGATCCGTATGAAACCACCGCGCGTAGTTTCTCACACGGAGAAAGTAATCTTCCCGATTATCGGTTTGTTGCTGACTTGTTTCCTCGTTCCGTCCGGTCTGCCTTTGTTGGGTATGCTGTTCTTCGGTAACCTGTTGAAAGAAAGTGGTGTAACCCGTCGTTTGGCTGAAACGGCACGCGGTCCGCTGATTGATACAATTACTATCTTATTAGGTTTAACAGTAGGTGCTTCTACTCAGGCTTCTGAATTCCTGACGCTTGACTCTATCAAGATCTTCGGTCTGGGTGCATTATCATTCGTGATTGCTACCGCTTCAGGTGTCATCTTCGTGAAGATATTCAACCTCTTCCTGAAGAAGGATAATAAGATTAATCCGTTGATCGGTAATGCAGGTGTATCTGCCGTACCTGATTCGGCACGTATCTCTCAGGTAGTAGGTCTGGAATATGATCCTACAAACTACCTGCTGATGCACGCCATGGGTCCGAACGTTGCAGGTGTAATCGGTTCAGCAGTGGCTGCCGGTATCTTGCTGGGATTCTTGATGTAAAAGACAAGTGCGTTGAATGGTATCTTTACCATTCAAAACATCCGCTATATTTTAGCGCTCCTTCGTCTGAAGGGGCGCTATTTTTATTCGTTAATCTATCTAAAAGAAACTACGAATATTTCGTAAAGTAAATCTTTTTAGTAACTTGCAGCCAATTAAGCAATACTTTAAAGATAAAAAGACTATGCGGAAACTCTTTATTCTACTCTTTTTCAGTGCCTCCTCATTGCTGATGGCACAAAATACCAACCCTATTCAGGAAGCAATGGCAAACTATGATTATGAGACGGCATTGACGCTTATAGATAAGGAAACGCCGACTATTCCCTTACTCTATCAAAAAGGGAAGGCTCTAAAAAGTCTTGGTAATAACAGGGAAGCACTTCAAGTATACGAGGAAGTCATATTGCAAGATTCTCTGAATCCACGAGCTTATATTGAAGCAGCAGAGTGCTGCAAGTCATTATTAAAAAACAAACAAGCATTGAAATATTACCAAAAGGCAGTGGACCTGAATCCGGATAATAAATATGCCCGTATTCAATACATTACTCTATTACTGAATCAGCGGAAATTCGATGAAGCATTGGGAGAGAGCAGTCTACTTACAGAAACAGATAGCTCGGCTGTTGCGTTACACCTACAAGCTCAAAGTTTTGAAGGGGTAGATGACATTTTAGCAGCATTAGGATGCTATGAAAACATACAGGAGAAATATCCCAACGATTTTCTGGCTGCTGCCAAAGCAGCAAGACTACACATCGAAGGAGCATTTTATAATTATGCTATCGAAGCTACCGAAAAATACCGCCAAATAGACAGTACAAACGTTGTTGTAAACCAACAAAATGCATTGGCATACTGCCTGATGAAAGATTATCAGACCGCAATACAGAGATACGAACAGTTACTAAGCCTAGGGGACAGTACATTTACCACCTGTTATTATTTAGGAGTCAGTTATTATGCAGTAGAAAAGTTTTATGAAGCACATGATATACTGGAAGTAGCTCGCCAATATGATAAGCGTAATGTGAATCTGCTATATTATTTAGGACGCTCCTGTTCCAAAACGTCATGGAAGGATCAAGGAGTTGCATATCTGGAAGAAGCTGTGGCATATGCTACCCCACCCGATAGCGCTATGGTACGCCTCTATGTCGGCCTCACAGACTGCTATAAAATGGCACTAATGCCTAAAGAGCAAATCAAAACGATGCAAGACAGATATGATAAATATGATATAGAAAATCATAAGCTCTTGTATGACATGGCATATGTTTACCAATATCAGTTGAAAGATAAAAAGAATACAGAACGTTGTCTGGAGGCTTTCCTTAAAACGCGTCCCAAAAACAGCAGTGAGCAACCCGAAACAGATGATAAAGGAAATGTAATATTAGGATTAAGTACTTATTATGGTGCGGCCGAAACTTGGCTGAAAGATCTTCGCGAGAAAAAGAAAGTGGATGACTTCTTTCAGGGGAAAGTGATGGCAGTACCAACAAATACGAAAAAGACAGAAACTTCCAGAGACACAGTAAAGAAGTGAAAACGTTTGCATAACATTATAAAGTATATAATAGCGGAGTAGCGGCAGCTTTCTCCGCTATTTGCTTATATTAGCACCAAAATACGGATATAATAACGAAAAGCTAATATCATGAAAAAATTATTCCTTATCCTGGGAACGTTTTTACTTTCCCTTAGTACTTATGCAGCTATGAACGTAAACAAAATCGACCCTCCGTTTTGGTACACCGGAATGCAAAATCCCGAACTCCAACTTATGGTCTACGGTGAAGACATCGGTAACTCTTCCGTTACTGTCAACTATCCCGGCGTTTCTTTGAGCAGCACTGTCAAGCTGGAAAGCCCGAACTACCTGATTGTCTACCTGAGACTGGAGAAAGATGTGAAACCCGGTAAAGTAGCTCTCACTTTTGCACAAGGCAAAAAGAAAATCGTCAAAGAGTATGAACTGAAAGCACGCGGCAAGAAAAGCTGTGAACATACAGGTTTTGATGCTTCCGACGCCCTCTACCTGTTGATGCCCGACCGTTTCGCAAACGGCAACCCGGACAATGACCAAATCCCCGGCATGGCCGAATACAAAGTAGACCGCAATGATCCAAACGCCCGCCATGGTGGTGACCTTGCAGGTATCGAGCAAAATCTGGATTACTTCTCCGACCTGGGTGTAACTGCCCTTTGGTTCACTCCGGTACTGGAAAACAATATGACTGGTGGTTCGTACCACGGCTATGCTACTACCGATTACTATAAAGTTGATCCACGTTTCGGTACCAATGAAGAGTATCAGCAACTGATATCCAAATGCCACGACCGCGGTATCAAGATTGTAATGGATATGATCTTCAACCACTGCGGTGTAGAGCATCCATGGATTAAAGATATGCCATCTAAAGACTGGTTCAACAATCCCGATCATGAAAAGAACTTCGTGCAGACTTCTTTCAAACTGACTCCGCACGTTGATCCTTATACTTCACAATACGATTTCGATCAGATGAACGACGGTTGGTTTGTTACCGCTATGCCGGACCTTAACCAAAAGAATCCGCACGTATATCGCTACCTTGTACAGAACAGCTTCTGGTGGATTGAGTACGCCAATATCGACGGTATCCGCATGGACACTTATCCGTATGCCGACTATGACGCCATGAGCAACTGGATGAAAGAGCTGAACGAAGAATACCCCAACTACAACACCGTAGGCGAAACCTGGGTTACCGAACCGGCTTATACAGCCTGGTGGCAAATGGATTCCAAACTCTCTGCCCCGAAGAACAGTAACCTGAAAACCGTTATGGACTTTAGCTTCTTCGATAAAATCAACACTGCCAAGAACGAGCAGACCGAAACATGGTTCAAAGGTCTGGATCGCGTATACAATAACTTCGTATACGACTTCCTCTACCCCAACCCGGCTTCCGTACTGGCATTTATCGAAAACCATGATACCGACCGCTTCCTGGGTGAAGGCGACAATCTGCCAATGCTGAAACAAGCTTCTACCCTGCTACTTACCACCCGCCGTATTCCGCAACTCTACTATGGTACGGAAATCATGATGAACGGTGTGAAGAGCAAGAGTGACGGATACGTTCGTAAGGACTTCCCCGGTGGATGGACTGGCGATACAGAAACTGCACTGACAGCCGCAGGACGCAGCAAGATACAGAACGAGTGTTATAACTTCTACAAGACCTTATTGAACTGGCGTAAAGGAAACGATGTTATTGCCAAAGGTAACATGGTGCAATTCATGGTACAGAATGGTGTTTATGCCTATGCCCGCCAGCACGAAGGTAAAACCGTATTCGTAATGTTGAATGGTACAGATGCCGAAACTACTGTTCCTTTGAAATTCTACAAAGAAATATTGAAAGATTCCAAACAAGGAAAAGATATTCTCAGCGGAAAGACAGTTACATTCGGTGAATCACTGACAATGGGACCAAGAGAATCATTGGTTATCGAATTATAAATCGTATTTCAATTATAACAGAAGGGTATAGAAATTAGCTTTCTATGCCCTTTCTTTATTCATAAAAGTATATTGTATAATCTTTCTTCCAAATCTCCCCTCACAAATATTAGTCAAACATTTGACTAATTTCGATAAAAAGCTCTACCTTTGCACCCGAAAAATAAAAAGCAACGTAGCAATGGAGAATTACAATTCATCCCGAGGGCTAATCTTACAAATACTGAAGACCCGCATGGCATTCCGCCAAGCTCTGCAACGCGTATTGAAACGCAATAACATAGATATCACCTTTGAAATGTTACAAGTACTGAGTTCCCTGTGGCAGGAGCAAGGAATCAGCCAGCAGGCATTAGCCGAAAAGACAGCCAAAGACAAAGCCTGCATGACTAATCTGATGGCAAACCTCGAAAAGAAAGGCTGGATCATGCGCCAGGAAGACCCCAACGATCGCCGTAACCGACTTGTGTACCTCACTCCCGCAGGAGAAGAGATATCCGACCGTGTACGCCCTCTCATCAAGGATTTTTATACCCAGACGGGCCAACTGATGGGAATAGAGAACCTAAACGCATGTTCCAATCAACTAGAGACACTCTATGAGATATTCAACCAGTTCTAATTTTCTTCGCCTCTTGCTCATTCACATACTTGCTGTAGCTCCGCTGTGGCTAACCGCTCAGGAGAATGCGCATCTATTATCCGTAGACGAACTTTTCCGTCTGGGCACAGAAAACAGTCTTCAACTTAAAAAGAGCAAACTACAAGAGGTTATTTATAACGACCAAAAGAAGTCTGCATACACAGACCGATTGCCAGATATCCAAGTAGGTGCCAGCGCCGGAATCATAGGCCAGCCCGTCATCTTTCAGTGGGGACTTTCACATCCCGTGCGCCCCGAAACGCCGGACTGGTCACAAAACTATAACATCAACCTGACGCAACCCCTCTACCAGGGAGGAAAAATACAAGCCAAAATACATCAGGCCGAACTTAAAAAGCAAATAGCCGCCCTGAACAGTGCCGACAACGAAGCCGAAATCAAGCTGATACTGCTGCAACAGTACATGACGCTTTTCAGTTACTACAAGCAGCGGGAAGTGCTGGCACGCAACATCGAAGAGTCCGAACACCGACTGAAAGATATCCGCCGGATGAAAAAAGAAGGCATAGTCACCCGCAATGATGAAATCCGCAGTGAACTGCAACTGACCGTTGCCCGTACGCAGGCCATTTACACTTACTATGAATTACAGCGAACCTGTGGCATGCTTTAATGCTTCATTTTTTAATTATTAATTTACAATTGTAGTCTATGTCCGAATTACAAAAGAAACATAAGCAACTGAAGAGATTAAGAATAAGGAATATCACCCTCAATACGGTATGTATCCTCCTTGCACTAGCGGGAATTTCATGGACGATCAATTACTTCTGGAAATACGTTCATTACGAAATCACCAATGATGCCGTAGTAGACCAGTATATAGCTCCGCTCAATATCCGCGCTTCGGGTTATATCAAGGAAGTCCGCTTCACGGAGCACCAACCTGTACATGCCGGAGACACCCTTCTCATTCTTGACAACCGGGAATATCTCATCAAAGTAAAGGATGCGGAAGCTGCCCTGATGGATGCGAAAGGTGCAAAAGACGTATTAAGCTCCGGCATTCAGACCTCGCAAGTAAATGTAGCCATTCAGGAAGCCAACATTACAGAAACCAAGGCCAAGCTCTGGCAGCAGGAACAGGATTATCGCCGCTATGCCAACCTGCTTGCCGAAGAATCCGTCAGCCAGCAACAGTATGAACAGGTAAAAACCGCCTACGAAGCAACGAAAGCACGCTATCAGGCCCTGCTGCAACAAAAGGAAGCGGCAAAATCCCAATACTCCGAAACAAGCAAGAAATCCACTGGCATCAAGGCGAATATCCTCCGCAAAGAAGCAGATCTGGATATGGCAAAATTGAATCTCTCTTATACGATAGTCACCGCTCCTTACAACGGATATATGGGGCGCCGTACCCTCGAACCGGGACAATTCGTACAAGCTGGGCAAACCATCTCCTATCTTATACGGGGCAACGACAAATGGATCACCGCCAACTACAAAGAAACGCAGATTTCCCACATCTACATCGGGCAGAAAGTACGCATCAAGGTCGATGCTTTCCGCGGGCATATCTTTCACGGCACAGTTACCGCCATCTCCGAAGCAACCGGTTCCAAGTACGCCCTGGTTCCGACTGATAACTCCGCCGGCAACTTCGTCAAAGTACAGCAACGCATTCCCGTTCGCATCGAGCTGGACGACGCCAGCCCCGAAGAGATGAAAAGCCTCCGCGCAGGCATGATGGTAGAAACCGAAGCACTGAGAAAATAAGGAAGTCCGCTGATGGTAAAACTGAACCTTCCACTCCGTCCCTAGGTACCGCAATGGATGGGTATTGTCACTATGTTCGTGCTGATGTTCCCTATCATTATGCTCAACGGAACCTATACGGGAAGCATGCTGGAAGTCAGCAGTACCCTCGGAATACTCAGCGAAGACATCACAATGGGGTATTATGCGGCAGCAGCAGGTATGGCGGTAGCTTATCCCATCATTCCTAAGATTCGTGCGATTGCCACTCCTAAGACGATGCTGCTTACCGATCTGATCCTGCAAATCTTTCTCAGCTACGTCTGCGCCCAGGTTGGCAATATGGACATCACCATTATATGCAGCTTCTTCATCGGCTTCCTGAAAGCCTTCATCATGTTAGAGTTTATTATTCAGGTACGCCCGTTCTTTAGTCCGAAGAATGTGCGTAGCGAGTTCTACGCCTACTTCTACCCCATCGTATTCTCCGGCGGACAAATATCCATGGCGCTGACATCACAATTGGCCTATTACTATCAGTGGCAATACATGTATTACTTTACAATCCTCCTGATGCTGATTGCCATTATCTTTATCCTGTTGTTTTTCCGGTATGCCAAGCGCCCCATGCGCATCCCTTACAAAGAAATCGACGGAAGAAGCATGTTTATCATAGCCGCTACATTGCTTTTCAGCATTTACATATTTACCTACGGAAAGACATTAGATTGGTTCTCCTCTCCCAAAATACGGATTTATACGATTGCCATCCCCATACTGATTTACCTTTTTATCCACCGGCAACGGACACAGGAGAAGCCATACGTCAGTCTGAAACCACTCCATCACCATAAATCCATCATCGGATACACTTTCATGGTACTGGTCATGTTTTTCAGTGCCAGCAGTTCCCTGATTACCAATTACCTGAACAGCATTATCCGCGTAGACAGCGTGCATGCCAATTCGCTCAGCCTGGTGCTTATACCGGGATTCATTGTGGGAGCCATTATATGTTTCTGGTGGTTCAGATGGCAGCGATGGCGGTTCCGCTATCTCATTTCCGGAGGAATGTTCTGCTACGTCATCTATCTGGTCATCCTCTACTTCGGCATCACGCCCTACTCCACTTACGAAATGCTTTACTTTCCTGTTTTCCTCCGCGGACTGGGGATGATGACTCTTTTCATAGCCTTCGGTGTATATGTAGTAGAAGATTTGGACCCTAAGCTCATGCTGTCTAACGCTTTCTTTCTGATATCCCTTCGCTCTGTACTGGCTCCGGCAATATCCGCTTCGTTTTTCAGTAACCTGCTCTATTACTTACAAATTAAGGGGATGAATACCCTTTCCGAACACATGACGCTCACTAATCCACTGGCTTCCTCCCGCTATGCGCAAGCCATGAACAGTGCCTTGGCGCAGGGACATGGATACGATGAAGCCAGCCAGTTAGCTGCCAATAACTTTTATTCCACGCTTCAGCAACAGAGCCTGCTACTGGGCATCAAGACTGTAATCGGCTATCTACTGATTGCCGCATTGGTTATCGCAGTGGTTTCCGCTTTCATCCCTTTCCATAAGACTCTGAAAGTGGCTGTGGTGAAGACGGGAGACGATATGGTATAAAGATTATAGTGGCCTCATAAGCATAAATTAAGATTTATATCAAGCCTTTGGCTAAGTTCAATCGAATCAGGGTAAAGGTTTTAAGAGATAATTCGAGACCTTTCTCAAAGATTTAGTATTTTTGGCAGCTGTAATAAACCGTTAAACTATCGAAGCCTGCATATTACTATCGTGGAGAATAGTAATTGCGCTACATACAGAAATTGCTGAGGCAAAAAGTAAATTAATAAAATGCTTCATTATCACGAAAGTAAAGCTATAAAATAATCAATTTGAATACCTGTTATGACTACAGAAAATTAAATAAAGTATTTTGAAAATCGAGAAGATTGGAGAAAGTGGTTAATGGACAACTTTGAAACCTCCTGTGAAATATGGTTTGTATTTCCCTATAAGTCATCAGGTAAAAAAGGTATTTTATACAATGATGCTGTTGAAGAAGCCCTTTGCTTCGATTGGATTGACAGCACAACAAAACCACTTGACAAAGATCATAAAATTCAGCGTTTCACACCCAGAAATCCTAAAAGTACTTACTCACAAGCCAACAAAGAAAGACTTAAATGACTATTGGAAAATAAAATGATACACCCAAAATTTGAAGATAAAACGCGAAGCATTTTATCTGAGCCTTTCATTTTTCCCAATGATATAATTGATAAATTGAAAGAAGATGAAACGGTATGGAAAAACTATCAGCCATTTTCCGAAGCATATAAACGAATCCGAATAGCGTACATCGAAGCCGCAAGAAAACGTCCTGAAGAATTTGAGAAGCGGTTAAATAACTTCATTAGCAAAACAAAAGAAAACAAAACGATTATAGGATTTGGCGGAATTGAAAAATACTATTAATCAAAAGATTAGCATCATAAATAGAAAAACGATTTAAAATGAGGGCCGAAACACTTGACTTCACCTTTCTGACATAGAAAAGGCTGCCCTTTTTCAAGAGCAGCCTTCTATTCAGTCTAAAATTCCGTGGATTATTCAGCCAATTTACCGTCTGAACCAAGCACGTTGATGATCTTATGCATGTACATCTTTTCCATGTTGTCACGAGCCGGGCCAAGATACTTACGCGGGTCAAACTCAGCCGGTTTTTCTGCGAATACCTTACGGATAGCAGCAGTCATAGCCAGACGAGAGTCTGAGTCGATGTTGATCTTGCAAACTGCAGACTTAGCAGCCTTACGCAGTTCTTCTTCAGGAATACCGATAGCAGCTTCCAGCTTGCCACCAAACTTGTTGATAGTTTCAACTTCTTCCTGAGGAACTGAAGAAGATCCGTGCAATACGATGGGGAATCCCGGAAGTTTCTCCATTACAGCGTCCAATACTTCGAATGCCAAAGGAGGAGGTACCAAACGACCAGTCTTCGGATCTACGTGGCATTGTTCGGGTTTGAACTTGTATGCACCGTGAGAAGTACCGATAGAAATAGCCAAAGAGTCACAACCTGTGCGAGTAGCAAAGTCGATTACTTCTTCAGGGTCAGTATAAGTATGATGTTCAGCAGAAACTTCGTCTTCTACACCAGCCAATACACCAAGTTCGCCTTCTACAGTTACATCAAATTGATGAGCGTAGTCAACTACCTTCTTCGTCAAAGCAACGTTTTCTTCGTAAGGCAGGTGAGAACCGTCGATCATAACTGAAGAGAAACCCATATCGATACAAGACTTGCAAGTTTCGAATGTATCTCCGTGGTCGAGGTGAAGAACGATTTCAGGGTGTTTGCAACCCAGTTCCTTTGCATATTCTACAGCACCTTCTGCCATGTAACGCAACAATGTCTGGTTAGCATATTGACGGGCACCTTTAGATACTTGGAGGATTACCGGAGATTTGGTTTCAACAGCAGCCTTTACAATAGCCTGCAACTGTTCCATATTATTAAAGTTGAAAGCCGGGATAGCATATCCACCTTTAATAGCTTTCGCAAACATTTCTCTTGTGTTTACGAGCCCTAAATCTTTGTAATTAATCATTTTGTTTAAAGTTTATTGTTAGTGAATAAAAATTCTACGCAAAAGTAAGCATTATCC
>ENA-OYAL01001039-OYAL01001039.1-human-gut-metagenome-genome-assembly--contig:-NODE-1039-length-10621-cov-4.347814_pt1 | contig 10621 bp, 7 predicted proteins | sample MGYA00244516_ERZ652817 | MGnify/ENA primary metagenome ERZ652817 (study PRJEB26926, sample SAMN06164692) | human gut metagenome | biome: ENVO:00009003; feature: ENVO:2100002; material: ENVO:00002003...
TACGAGATGCTCAGGAGTCTCGTGGGCTCGGAGATGTGTATAAGAGACAGGTAGGAGGTCGACTGCTGCATCTCCCAGTACGAGGGATAGGTCTTGTCCGACGAGAGCGAAATCTGTACGAGATGTTTCTCTGCGGGTGTCAGGAGCAGGGTCGCCTGCGGGTAGAGCGACCAGTTGTCGTAGTCCCCCGCGCGGTAGTATTCCCCGGCCAGCGACAGCGAGAAACTCCCCTTGGCGAACTGTTTGCTCACCCCGGCATAGAGGTTGCCCGTGTATTCGTCGAGGTGCGAATCGGTATCGACGGTGGCGATGTCGCCCTCGTGGAGCCTGTAACGCTGGTAGTCGTGGTCGCCCGCCCAGCTGAAGATGCCGCCGTAGGTCATGCCCCAGCCATTGCCCAGGTCGTGCGACTGGTCAGCGCTGACATTTACCCGGTCGACGGACTGCCCCGAAACCACGTCGAACGCTGTCCGGCTGCCGTCGGCGTACCTGTTCCGCATGGCGGCCAGCTGCCACGAGCTGTAATGCGTGTAGTCCGCCGAGAGGTCGAGCCCGGAGGCCGACGTGTAGCGCAGCGCAGCGTTGTGCATCGTGTTGTCACCCCCGGGCGAGCTGACCGAGTTGACCAGGGTGCCGTCGGCACGTACGAGGCCGCTCGTATGCGGGGTGTATGCGCCCGTATAGGCAATGCTCAGGCGTCCTTTGCCCTGCGGGGCGTATTCTGCGGCGGCCCTCAGCCGGTGCCATGTCCCTTTGCTGGTGATATTCTGCCTCTGGGCGATTTCATGCTCCCCGTCCGCGAGCGTATGCCGCGAGTAGAGGTCGATGATCCGTTTGGTCTTGGCCTGCCCGGCCGAATAGGTTACGTCGGCCGACCACTCGGGCGAGGAGAAGGCGAAGTTGCCCCCGGCATCCCAGTTGCTGTAAAACCGGTTGGTATAGTTGGCGTGTACTTCCCCCGAAAACGAGTAGTCGTGGCTGCGCCGCAGGACGAGGTTGATCGCCGCGCCGCGCACATGGTACTGCGGCGGCGTGCTGTACATCACTTCGGCCTTCTCGATCCGTTCGACGGGTGTCGAGCGCAGCAGCGAAGCCAACTGCTCGGCGCTCATCGTCGAGGGCTTCCCGTTCAGGATCACCGTGACACCCCCGGCGCCGGCAAGCGTCAGCCCGCCGTCCTGTTCGCTGACGCCCGGGAGCTGGGTGAGGGCTTCGTAGGCATTGTTCACCGCCTTGCCTTTCGATACGGCTTCCAGGTCATAGGCCAGCCGCCCCTCTTCGACCCGCACGATGGGTTTTTCGCCCTCTACGACCACGGCGTCGAGCGCATTCGTATATTCATGCAGGACGACCTCGCCGGCTTCGTCGTGCTCCGACGTAAGCGTTTGCATCTCATAGGCGAGGTGCTGGAACAGCAGCCGGTAGGGGCGTACCTCCGATGCGATGGCGAAACGCCCGTCGGCATCCGATGCCGCGGCCGCGAGGTAGGTCGAGTCGGTGTCGAGCATCACTACCGCGACCCCGACCACGGGTTGCCGCTCCTGGTCGACCACCCTTCCCCGCACAATTTGCCCGCAGGTCTGTTTCACGGAAAAAAGCGCCAGGGCGCATACGAGTAAAAGAAATGTCCGTCTCATAACTTTGCTTGGTTTTTTCATTTGGTTTCCCTGCAAAGTTAAGCCCCGATGCGGCTTGCCGGTACGGAATAATTCTTGCTTGTTTGTGCGTAAAATGTTGATTCACAGTAGGTGTGATCCCGCGGATTCTTGCCGGCGCGCCGGGCGCCCTTGCTATGCGAAAAACCGGGTGAAAAACTCCCTGTCCGCAGCCCCCGATTCGGCGATCCGGCGTTTGAGTTTCGATTTGAGCGTGTAGACCCCGTTCAGCGTCATGTCGAGCATCACGCTGATCTCCTGCGCCGAGAACCCGGCGACGACCAGCGCTGCGAAATCGTAGTTGCGCGGCGTCCACCCCGGCAGTTGGCGGCGCAAGCGCGTGACCGCCCGGTCGTTGTAGAGGTCTGCCATGCGGACGATGTCCGCGAGCATCGCCGGGCTCAGTGCCAGCTCCTTCACCTTCCTCGCCAGCCGTTCCCCTTCGCCATAGGTGTAATAGGTTGCGGCGATGTCGCGCAGCAGGGCGAACCGCCCCTCGAGCGAAGCCTTGACGGCGGCCTCGCGCTCGTTCGAGGCATCGAGCCGCGAGGTGAGACTGTCGTGCGATTCCCGGTAGGATTCCAGCAGCGTGAGGTATTCGCTCAGCTGCGCGTCCCGGTGCCGGAGTTTGCGCCGGTAGCCCACCACCGCCCCCGTGACGGCCGCGGCCAGCAACAGGCATGCCAGCGTGGCGATCCAGGCCCGGTAACGCAGCCCTGCCTCGCGGAGCGCCGTTTCGTTGGCCGTGCGGTATCTCTTTTCCAGCTCGGCCACCGATACCCCCTGCCGTGCCTTGTCGAGCGAATCGCGCTTGCCGATGTACTGCATGGCACAGGCATAGGCTTTACCGTCCTCCCCGCGACGGTGGTGTATGGCCGAGGCGATCGTGTAGAGCCCTATGTTGTTCTGGTTGAAACGTTTGATGTGCGCCAGCGAGCGGTCTATGTAGTATTGCGCCGAATCGGGCTGCTCCGCCCGGTAAAAAATGATGGCCGAAGCGATGTCGTAGAGCGTGCGGTCTTCGTCGTCGGCCGATGCGGGGCCGTGTGTCAGCGGGGCTGTCCGCAGTTCGTGCATGTCGATGCGCGCCCGCTCTTCGAGCAACTGCCCGGGGCTCCAGTCTTCGGCGAAGGTGTGGTATATCAGGTTTTGCAGGGTGATCTGCTGGGCGAAGAAACGGAATGCCATCGTGTCGCGCGCCCCGACCAGCGGGGAGAGTGTTTCGATGGCCTCGGCATAGCGGCCGTTGGCATACTGTGCCGACGAGAGCATGTAACGGCTGTATCCCTCCAGTTCCCCACTGCCGGTCTCCTGTGCCGCGGCGACGGCTTTCGAGAATGCCTCCTCGGCCTCGGTGTCGTATCCCTGTTCGAGGTACAGCAGCCCCAGCGTGTGGTACAGTGCCATGAGCAGTTTTGTGGTTCCCGCCTTGTCGCGGTTGCGTTCGGCATAGAGCATCGCCTGCGTGTAGCCTTTGATCGCCCGTCCCAGGTCGCCGGCATTGTGGTGTACCTTTGCGTCGAAATACCAGGCATAGGCACGCTCGGCCCCGGAGCCGTGGCGCTCGTAATAATCCAGTGCGGGGGCGGTCAGCGAATCCTTGTCAGCCTTGGCACCTGTGCGGGAGTAGGTCTGCGCGAGCAGCAGGCGCCGCCGGGCGTCGGCCGCCGGTGAAATGGCCGAGGGGTCTATCTGCCGGAGAGCCAGCAAGGCGCTGTCGGGATGCTCCTCTATGAGCATCGAAGCCTGGGACATCAGGTTGTCCACGGCCTTGTTGCCGCATCCGGCAGCAAGCAGGCCGAGGAGTATGGCGGTTAGGTATCTCATGCCTGCAAAATTAATATAACTTTTATTTCCGCGGGTATTTTGCCGGATAAAATTACCCGGCCCGATCGGTTGTCGTGCCCCTGCGCCGCACGCAGTGCTCCCCTGCATACCCCGGCCTTGTCCCTTAGCGCTTAGCCCCGGATTTTTGTGCAGCCGAAACGGCCGAAATACATCCTTGCCGCACTGCCGCAGGACGGAAAACGGGCTTGCAGCGACTGCAAGCCCGTTCCCTTTTGTTTTGCACCTACGGTCAGCGGTAAATCTCGTTCAGCAGGCGTGCCAGCCGGTAACCGCCCCGGACGAGCTGCTGCTCGATGACGGGCGTGTATTTGTCCACGTAATCGTAGGATATTTTCGTCCCTTCGGGGCTGTCCTCGTAGATGCCGACGCAGATCGCATGCGTCTCCTTCAGCCAGTCCTGCGGCTCCCCGGCCTGTACCAGTGCCGCCTCGTCGTCCGTCAGGCGGTCGATCTGTTCCTGCCACTCGGTGTAGCTCCACTTGTGCCCGGCTTCGAGGATCGCCGAGTCCCAGGCCGAGTGGAGGTTCGTCTTGCGGCCGAACATCAGCACCGGGCGCTGGTTGCCGCCGATATCCGACAGGCGCCCCGTGTGCATCGGGCAGTGCATGTCGCCGACCAGGTGGATCAGCATTTTGAGTTTCTCGGTCTCCGCCTCGGGCGCCAGCCCGCCGGCCTTGAGCTCGGCGACGAGCGCCGTGACGGCCGTCAGCACGTCGCCTTTGGGGTTCCGGGGCATCGTTTCGAGGGTTTGGCCCTCGTCGATGTTCAGGTAGTGCCACGTCTTGGTGTAATTGTATTCGGGGGTGTGGCTGGCAATGTCCATCCAGTTGCAATAGTACACGGGCGAATGGCCGTTGAGCACCTTGTCGATCTTCTGGGCGGCTTCGGGCGTGAGGTGGCACTCTGCGATGTAGGCCGTGACGTCGTGCCCCTTTTGTCCCCATCCGTATACGCTGCCGGCGAACAGCAGGCATGACAGCAGGATAATCAGGTTTTTCATTTTATCAGTGGGTTTTGTGGTCGTTTAATGGTTCATCGTGGCGAGGAACTCCTCGTTGGTGTTGGTCATTCCCATCTGCTTCTGGAGGAACTCCATGGCCTCGACGGGCGTCATGTCCGAAAGGTATTTGCGCAGCACCCACGTGCGGTTCATCACGTCGCGCGGCAGGAGCAGGTCTTCGCGGCGCGTACCCGATGCGATGACGTCGACTGCCGGGTAGACACGTTTGTTGGCGAGCTTGCGGTCGAGCTGGAGCTCCATGTTGCCCGTGCCCTTGAACTCTTCGAAAATCACCTCGTCCATCTTCGAACCGGTGTCGATCAGTGCCGTGGCGATGATCGTCAGCGACCCTTTCTCCTCCGTGTTGCGGGCTGCACCGAAGAAACGCTTGGGTTTGTGGAGCGCGTTGGCGTCCACACCGCCCGAGAGCACTTTGCCCGATGCGGGCTGGACGGAGTTGTAGGCACGTGCCAGGCGGGTGATCGAGTCGAGGAAGATCACCACGTCGTGTCCGCATTCGACCATGCGCTTGGCCTTGTCGAGTACCATTTCCGCGACTTTCACATGGCGCGACGCCTGTTCGTCGAAGGTCGATGCCACGACCTCGGCCTTGGAGTTGCGGGCCATCTCGGTCACCTCCTCCGGGCGCTCGTCGATCAGCAGCACGATGATGTATACTTCGGGATGGTTGTCGGCGATGGCGTTGATGATCGACTGCATGAGCACCGTCTTACCCGTCTTGGGCTGTGCTACGATCAGCGCGCGCTGTCCCTTTCCGATGGGCGAAAAGAGGTCGACCACGCGCGTCGACATGTTGTTGTGTCCGTTGCCCGTGAGGCAGAACTTCTCGCTCGGGAAGAGCGGCGTCATGAATTCGAACTGTACGCGGTCGCGGATGAACTCCGGCGCCAGGCCGTTGATCTCGTTCACGCGTACCAGCGGAAAATATTTCTCCCCCTCCTTCGGCGGGCGTATGGCGCCGTTCACCGTGTCGCCGGGCTTCAGCCCGAAGAGTTTGATCTGCGACGGCGAAACGTAAATGTCGTCGGGCGAGTTCAGGTAGTTGTAGTCGGCCGAACGCAGGAACCCGTATCCGTCGGGCATGATCTCCAGCACGCCTTCGCCCTCGATCTCCCCGGCGAAATCGTCCTTGGTGATCACCTCGCCGTCGAAGGATTGCGCATCGGCTGCTGCCTGGGTAGCCTGGGTAGCCTGGGCAGCTTGGGCAGCTTGGGCAGCCGGGGGTGTTGCGGCGGCGGGTTCTGCTGCCTCTTCCTGTGCTTGTGCTTGTGCTTGTGCCTTGGGCTTGCGGCCGCGGCGCTTGGGCTCGGCCTTCTCCTCGCGGGGTGCCTGTACGGTTTCTGCCGCTGCCGCTGGTGCAGGTGCCGGGGCGCTTTCCATCGGGAGCTCCGGCTCGGCAGGGGGGCCGGCGACCGTGACGGGCGGACGCTGTGCTGGTGCGGTGTTTTCGGTCTTCGTATTGGTGATGCGCGGCCGACGGCCTCGCGGGGCTTGGGGAACGGTTTCGGGAGCGGTTTCCGCCTTTGCGGCGGCAGGTTCGGCTATGGCTGCCGTCTGCTGCATTTCCGTTGCGGGAACCTCCTTTTTCCGGCCTCGTCCTCTTTTCTCTTTATTTTCTGCGGGGGCGCCTTCGGAAGCGGAGAACCCGGCGATTTTCTCGATCAGTTCGCGCTTCTTCAATGTGGTGTCCCCGATACCGATAGCTTTTGCTATTTCACGCAGTTCGACGAGGCTTTTCCCTTCGAGCGCTTTCAAATCCTGCATATATTTCTATTTCAAAGTGATTTTCAGAACCCCGGCGGGCGCCGGGACATTGGAATTTGCTTGCAAAGATAGTGCATTATTTCGAAATTCAAAATAAAAAATTGCAGATCACGCCCTTCCGCCGGGGCTTTCACCATAAATTGGGAGTGCCCGGACGTAAAATACTCATTTATGGCGATTGTACGACCCGGAAATTACCCCCACCTTTGTATCCGGAACAACAGATCTATTCAGCCATTGCGTTGTTTGTATTGTTAATGTTTGTGTGTGCAAAAACCTCCCGGGAAGCCCGGGAGGTTTTTCTTCGGTGTCGTTCCGGCGTCCTGCCGGGGCGCGTGCCGGCGGCGGGAGCCTCCGGGGTTATTCGTTGCGCCGCAGGTTCCACTTGTTGTTGTTGCAGATCACGGCCCTGACCAGGTCGTCGCCGTAGACCTGCATGTTCGAGTAGGTCTGCCCGTAGGTCATCGTGGCGTGCGATGCCGCCGCGAAGTCCATCAGCACGATGCCGACGTTCCCGCGGAAATCATACCTGTCGATCTTGTCGGCCGTATACCTGTTGTATTTGTTCGCGCAGTAGTCGTAGTCGCCCACGGCGCCGAACAGGCTGATCCCCGACACGCTGCAATGGGCCGTGTCGTAGCAGCTCACATAATCCATGCACCACCGCGTCGGGTCGTCCGTATTATAGGTATAGGCGATGCACTCGTCGATGGCCGCATACTTGGTCTTGCCGTCCGATGCCCCGTTCTTGATGTTGTAGAGGTCGTTCACGCGGATCGGGGCCTGCCCCACGCCGTTGCCGCTGAGCGTCGTGTCGAAGACCACCTTGTCGTGCGTCCAGTTCAGGTAGGCGCCGAAATACCGGCCGTTGTTCGACGATTTGTAATCCTCGCGGATCACGAAGAGTATCTTGCCGCGGGCGTCGGCCAGCGTCATCAGGGGGTAGAAGTCGGCCACATAGCCGCTGCAATGCGATTTGATCAGGCTGGCCACGCTTTTCTCCCATCCCGTCTTATTGGCGCTGGTGCTCGTGTTCTCGTATTTCATATGCACGAGCACCGTCTCGCCCGGATGTTCCTCGAGGAACCGCACGAAACGGTCGAGCAGGTGCGAAAGCATGAAGGGCGAAAGTTCCTGGCGACCGGAGCTGCCCGGGGCGTAGCCGCCCAGCGTCGGGTCGCCCAGCGGGGCTATGCCGTGATGGATTGGGAGGTCGCGCACCGAGGAGCTCGACGAGGAGGGGCGCAGGTCGAACATGCGAACCCCGGCCGCAAGCTGCTCTTCGATGGAGAGCTCCTGTGCCTTGATGATCTTGGTCGTGTTCATATAGCCGAATACGACGTTCTGCAACCATTTGAAGTGGTATCTTTCGCCGGGCATCCCGCCTTTGTACTCGTAGTGCGAACCGTAGATCGTGCAGGCGTCGTGCGATCCGGGGATGGAAACCTGCGACAGGTAGGTGTTGTCGGGCAGGTAGGCCATCCAGTCGGAATAATCTTCCGAGGTCTGTTGCGCCTGTGCCTGCATGTCGCCGATCGTGAACGAATAACGGTGCCCGGCCCTGAGCGTTGCCGGGGTTGTGTAGCTGTATGTTCTGCCCTGCGTGGTGACGGCGGAGAGCGTGAGCCCCTCGATGTCCTGCGGCAGCATGAACGCCGTGACCGCGACCTTCGACCCTGCGCTGAGCTGAATGTAGGGGACGTCCCCCGACATCAGGTGCAGGGCCAGCACGTTCGAGCCTTTGCCCGGGATGACCGTGCACCGGTCGGTTTCGATGTCGAACGTGAAGCCGCCCGCTATGGGGCCGTTCTCGCTCGACAGCACGAGCTTCTGTACCTCCGCGGCCTCCGAGAATCCCACCTGGATCGTAACCGTGGTCATCAGCGGGCGGAACCTGAAGGGCACCTCCCCTCCGCGTTCCACCCCTTGGGTGCATGCCGCCATATAGGCATACTGCATGTTGCATTCGCCGTTGTGGTAGGTCTGTACGGCCGGGATTGCCGTCGCGACGATCGAGCCGCTGTTGGCCTGGACGGCGTCTGCCGGATAGAAGGCGTAAAAATCGTAGCTGGGACTGCTCCCCCACTGCATTCCCGTGTCGCTCAGGTCGGCTTCGCTTTCGGTCGCCCCGGAGACGCTGACTTCGACCTCCGCCCATTGCGGGGTCGTCTGCGGACAGATGATTCCCACGCGGTCGGCATTGCGCCAATAGATCGGGTAATAACCGTCCTGTAGCGGGCCGTAAGCCGTACGGGTTTCGTCCGTGGGGTCGGGCGCTTCATTGCCGATCGACAACCGGCAGACGATGGCATCGCCCCCTGTCGCGGGTGTTTCGGGCCCTTCGGGCAGTTCTGTCGTATCCTTTCCGCAACCGGCCAGCAGGAGCGCGAGCAGCGCGAGTCGGAAAATAGGTTTGTGTTTCATAACGTCAGGTTCGAATTGGCTGTTTGTAATTCAATACTCGTCGTCCGCATAATCCACCGGGCCCGGCCCGAGTTCGCCGCCGTGCGGCTGTGAAATCGCGAATCCTGCTTCGGCCGCAATTACGAGTATCTCCAATTCCGGCTTTATGTATGCTGCTTTCATCAGATTCGGTTTATAGATAAATCGGGACGGTATCCTGCTCCGTCCCGATCTGAAAAATTATTATATCGAAATTATTCGACCGTATAGGTGAAGTCCGCGAACTCTACGTGGTAAGATCCTGCGGTAGATAGTATCTTGATCATGAGACGCTGTCCGTTGGTGACCGTAAACGTATGGGTCTGCGTACCGGATTTGCACTTTTGGTCGTTGCCGTTCAGGATGTTGTTCCTGTCGCGGAGCCACGATTCGGTGATCGGGCCGTTGCCCGTTACGCCGATCCTGTACTCAATATTGCCTATACGGTTGGTCGCTACCTCGAAGGATACCTTCACGGTTTTCGAACCATCGCACTGGATCGGGGCCGTCACGAAAGCGCCGTTGTTTGCGTTGTTGAAGCCCGCAGGAACCTGTAGCTGGATGCGGTTCTTCTTGAGTTTGTCGTCGCCGTTCTTGTCGCTCTTGATCTCTGCCTGGTAAAAATACCAGTCATTGAAAATTCCTTCCGGGTCGTATTGGGAATCGACCGTGTAGAATCCGTTGTCCTGATAGGTATGCGTACCGTACTTCTGGTCGATGGCATCGGGTACGGTGATCGTCACCGTTTTCTTGTTGCAGGGTACGCTCATCGTGTAGTGGTGGTTGCGCTTCAGGCCGGCCAGCGTGAACGACTTGTCCGAGTAGGTCAGCCCGTCGGTAGTCATTACCTTCACGGTCATGGTCGAGTGGATGCCCACGGGGAGCAGGCCCACTACGAACTCTTTCCGGTTCGTGGGAACTGCGATCGAATTGGTTACGGACGATGCCGTGAAGTTCTCCAGGGCGTCGATCGTACCGGAGGTCGGCAATACGTTGCTGTCGGTCTCCAGGATGACTTTCTTGGGCGTTTCGTTCGCACCCAGTCCGAGCGAGATCTTGATGCGGGCCATCAGCGGTTTGAACGTGAAGTGTACGGGCAGTTGGGTCGTCGCCTCGTTGATTTCGAACGGCTCCTCCCAGATGTTCGTATACATGAAGTCATAGGCGGCCAGGTTGTCCGTGCAGTATTCCGACCCCCAGGTGTGCTTGAAGGTCTTGTTCACGGCGTCGAACGTGGCGTTGCAGTCGTACGGGTAGTAAGCCGCCGCCAGCGAGTAGGAACCGATGGGCACGTCGCCCGAGAACGTCGTGGTCGGGCCCGACTTGTCGGCCGTGAACTGGCATGTCATCGTCGCGGCTCCGTCGTAGAGGAGCACGGCGACCTTGTCGCCGGCCACCCAGTTGGTCGTGGTGCCGTCGATGGAAGTACGGGTCTCCCCGGAAACCATATCCTCGGGGATGGTCACCTGAACATACTTTTTCGGGCCGGCGGCCGGAGCCGTATCGTCCTTGCTGCACGCGGCCATACCGACCGTTGCGAGCATTGCTATAACGAATAATTTTTTCATGGTGCGTTTTCTGTTTTTGTCGTTAATTTCCAATGGATGCGTCGCTATTCGTAGTCATCGTAAGAGAGCGACCTGGTTCCGCCCAGCTCGCCGCCGCCGGTTCCCGGTTCGATGCCGCTGCTTGCCGCAAATCCTTTTTCCACGCATACGGAGATCAGGTACAGCTCCGGTGCTTCGTAAGTCATAGTTTGTTTTTTCATGGTCTTTTTTTTATTATGTGTAGGTTGCTTTTATTCCATGTCCGTTCCGGGCTGGCGCTATGCCCTTACGCAGAGCACGCGTATGCCGCGCTGTTCCCCGCCCGCGGACAGGCATATTTCGAC
>ENA-OYAL01001040-OYAL01001040.1-human-gut-metagenome-genome-assembly--contig:-NODE-1040-length-10614-cov-3.800455_pt1 | contig 10614 bp, 8 predicted proteins | sample MGYA00244516_ERZ652817 | MGnify/ENA primary metagenome ERZ652817 (study PRJEB26926, sample SAMN06164692) | human gut metagenome | biome: ENVO:00009003; feature: ENVO:2100002; material: ENVO:00002003...
TTGCAGTCTTGTGTGTGGGGGGGGCGGTGCAGGACAGTCGGCCGGGGCGGGCAAATTGCCGCAGCAGGAAGCCGCCGGTCGGAAATTGCCGGGCGGGCATCTGGGAGAGACGGCGGTATGTTGCCGCTGATGAACAGCCGGGCCGGAGACTCTCTAAGACAAGCCGGCAGAAAGTGCAGGACGGCATGCCGCCGGGCGGAAATCGTCAGCAGGAACCCGTCAGCCGGAGTGCGCCCGCCGCAAACTGCCGGGCTGAAAATTACCGCAGCCGCCTCATGAGGGGCGGCTGCGGCTTCGTTTTAGGTTATTGGTTGGTTGGTGGGGTTACTTTTCCAGTTTGCCTTTGAATTTGTCCAGCTGGCGCTTGATGGCGTCGATCGCCTCGTCCACCGATTCTTCGAACGATCTGGACTGGTGGCATGCCACCAGGTCTTCGCCCGGCATATGGAGTGTGACCGTTGCTATCTTGTTTCCCTTTTCAAAGTCTTTATCGAGTCTGAGAATGACCTCGGCACCCGTCGAACGCTCTGCGAAGCGGTCGAGTTTGTCCATCTTGTTCTCGACGAATTCGACCAGCCGTTTGTCGGCGTCGAATTTCACGGATTGAATCTGTACGTTCATAGCCTTACAGTTTATAAAAGTTAATCACTTCCCTCCCTTTTCCCGGGGATGGGCCTTTGCGTATATCTCCCGGAGCCTGGCGATGCTGTTGTGCGTATAGACCTGCGTGGCCTGTAACGAAGCGTGTCCCAGAAGCTCCTGGATCTCGCGCATATCGGCTCCGCCGTTCAGCAGGTGCGTCGCAAACGTATGGCGGAGCACATGGGGGCTTTTCTTGCCCTGTACGCCCGCCCGGGTCAGTTCCGCCCGTACCATGCGGTAAACGACGCTCCGCGATATGCGCTTTCCTTTGTGTGTTAAAAATAGTGCTTTTTCCGTAGAAATGCAAATATTTTGCCTCGCAATTATGTCGAGGTAACTTAAAATCTTTTCGCGTACGAATTCGAGGATCGGTACCATCCGCTGCTTGTCCCCTTTGCCCCGTATTCGCAGCGTGGTGTAGTCGGCCGAGAAGTCGTCGCGGTCGATGCCGATAAGCTCGGCAAGGCGCAGCCCGCAGGCGTAGAACATCAGGATGACGAGCGAGTTGCGTGCCGTTTCGAAATCCCCGTCCGCCTCTTCGCATTCGCTGACGATGGCCGTCATGCGGCTCTCGGGGATGAAAGCCGGCAGGCGGCGCGAGGTCTTGAGCGAGGGGATTGTTCGGCAGATGTCTTTTTCGATGGCCCCCGTGCGGAGCAGCCACCGGAAGAGGGTGCGGATCGAGGCGATTTCGCGGTTCATCGACGCCGCGCCGATCTTGCTTTCCTCCGTGCGGTGGATGATCCATTCGCGCACTTGGTCTGCGGTGATGCTGCGCGGGTCGGAGCGCGCCTCGTCGAAATCCAGCCATGCCAGGAACTGCCCGACGTCGTGTTTGTAATTGCGGACGGTGAGCGGGGAGTAACGCCGTTCGGCGCTGAGGTATCGGATGAATTCCGTTAGCATATGGCAAAGATACGTTTTTTTCGTATTTTTGCCTTCACTAAACCCATATACCATGAAACGGATTTTTATTTTTACTTTTTTGCTGTTGCTGGCGGTGCGGGTCGTTTCTGCGGCTACGGTCGACACGCTTGCCGTGCACAGTCCCTCGATGGATCGTGACGTACCCGTCGTGGCGATCGTGCCCGAGGGCGTATCCGCCGCTGAGCCCTGTCCGGTGGTCTACCTGCTGCACGGCTACTCGGGCGATGAGACGGCATGGCTGAAGATCAAGCCTTCGCTGCCCGCAATCGCCGACCGCGAGAGGATCGCCTTCATCTGTCCCGGCGTGGGGAACAGTTGGTACCTCGACAGCAAGGTGCGCGAGAAGAGCCTCTACGAAACCTTCATGATACGCGAGTTGCTGCCCGCCGTCGAAGCGCGTTATCCCGTAGTCCGTGACCGCTCGGGACGCGCGATCACGGGCCTGAGCATGGGCGGTTTCGGGGCCATGTCGCTCGCCATAAAGCACAAGGGGCTGTTCGGGGCCGCAGGCAGCACGAGCGGCGGGCTCGACATACGTCCTTTCCCGCAGAACTGGGAGATCCCGCAGTTGCTGGGCGAGATTACGGAGTATCCTGAAGCCTGGGAAGAGGCTACGCCCATCAACCTCATCCCGCAGCTCGGGAATGGCGACCTGGCGATCGTCTTCGACTGCGGCTACGACGATTTCTTCTTCGAGGTAAACAACGATTTCCACGACGAGTTGCTGCGCCGGGGCATCATGCACGATTTCTATGTACGCCCCGGTGGGCATACCGGTGCCTATTGGGGCAATGCCATCGACTTTCAGATCGTATTCTTCCGCAATTTCTTTGCGAAGGCTAACTGACGCCGCCGATGAAGGAGAGCTGGAAACCCGGGACGCTGATCTATCCGCTGCCGGCCGTGCTGGTGAGCTGCGGTGCGACGCCCGAAGAGTATAACCTGCTGACCGTGGCGTGGACGGGCACGGTATGCACCAACCCGCCGATGTGCTACATTTCGGTACGCCCCGAACGCCACTCCTACGAAATAATCCGCCGCACGGGGGAGTTCGTCATCAACCTCACGACCCGTGACCTGGCCCGCGCCGCCGACTGGTGCGGGGTGCGGTCGGGGCGCGACTACGACAAATTCCGCGAAATGGGGCTCACGCCCGGGAAGGCCTTGCAGGTCGCGGCGCCGATCGTCGAAGAGGCGCCCGTAAGCATCGAGTGCCGCGTGCGGCAGGTGATGCCCCTCGGTTCGCACGACATGTTCCTGGCCGAGGTGGTCGCCGTGCAGGTCGATGCCGCCTATATCGACCCTGTTACGGGGCGTTTCTGCCTCGAACGCGCCTGCCCGATCGTTTACTCCCACGGCGAATATTTCGCCCTGGGCGAGGCCATCGGCCACTTCGGCTGGTCGGTGCGCAAGAAGCCGCGCCGGACGGTGGGCGCTGCCCCCGCAGTCCCCGCACCTGCCGCAGGGAATATCCCGGCTGCGGAAGTTTCCGAAGCACCCGGGGCAGACCCCGGGGACGGGAAGCCCGCCGCAAAACGTGTCCCTGCGCGAAAACCCGTGGCACCTGCCGCCCGCCGCTCCCGCCGCAAACCCGACGCGAAGAAGCCGCGGCGCTGATGCCGGGCGCGGGGCTGTCCGGCCACTCAGGGCGCAAGAAATCGCTCCGGCCACAGATGCCTGTGGCCGGAGCGATGCCGTTTAAGAATTCCGATCCGATAAAGGAAGGCCCCTGCTTCAGCAGGGGCCTTACCGGGTTCAGTCGGTTTCGGGTCGGTGGGTGTCGTGTGTCAGGTCGGTGTTGTGCACGCCCAGCACGGCGCGCCCCGACGGTTCGTTCATGTCGCGGAACGCCTTGTCCCAGGCCAGCGCTTCGGCGGTGCTGCACGCTACCGACGGTACCGACGGTACGCACTGCGCTGCCGTATGCGACGGGAAGTGTTCCTCGAAGATCGTACGGTAATAGTACTCCTCCTTGTTGCGGGGCGGGTTGATCGGGAAACGCTCCGCAGCGTGTTCCATCTCGCGGTCGGAGACCGCCTCTGCGGTCAGCTGCTTGAGCGTGTCGATCCAGTTGTAGCCTACGCCGTCGGAGAACTGTTCTTTCTGACGCCATACGATCTCGGAGGGGAGCATGTCCTCGAACGCCTTGCGCAGGATCCATTTTTCGATATGCCCGTTCTTGGCCATTTTCGCCGCCGGGTTGATGCGCATCGCTACGTCGAGGAACTCTTTGTCGAGGAACGGCACGCGCCCCTCGACACCCCATGCCGAGAGCGACTTGTTGGCGCGCAGGCAGTCGTAGAGGTGCAGCTTACTGATCTTGCGCACGGTCTCCTCGTGGAAGGCACGGGCGTCGGGCGCCTTGTGGAAATAGAGGTAGCCGCCGAAAACCTCGTCGGCACCCTCGCCCGAGAGCACCATCTTGATGCCCATTGACTTGATGACGCGCGCCAGCAGGTACATCGGCGTCGAGGCGCGTACGGTCGTCACGTCGTAGGTCTCGATATAATAGATCACGTCGCGCACGGCATCCAGCCCCTCCTGTACGGTGTAGTTGATTTCGTGGTGTACGGTGCCGATATGGTCGGCGACCTTGCGTGCCGCCGCCAGGTCGGGCGCCCCTTTCAGTCCGATGGCGAACGAGTGGAGCTGCGGCCACCAGGCCCGGTCGCGGTCGTTCGATTCGACGCGCCGGTCGGCGTATTTCTTGGCGACGGCCGAGATGATCGACGAGTCGAGGCCGCCCGACAGCAGTACGCCGTAGGGTACGTCCGACATGAGCTGCCGCTTGACGGCCGATTCCAGCGCCTCGCGCAGCGCCTGTATGTCGGCGCCGTTGTCCTTCACGGCGTCGTACTCGAACCAGTCGCGCTTGTACCAGCGCACCATTTTCCCCTCGCGGCTAGACCAGTAGTGCCCGGGCAGGAACGGCCGGATGGTGCTGCATATCCCTTCGAGGGCTTTCTGTTCCGATGCGACGTAGAATTGCTCGTCGCTGTCCCAGCCGATGTAGAGCGGGATGACGCCGACCGGGTCGCGGGCGATCAGGTATTCGTCCTTTTCGATGTCGTACAGCGCGAAGGCGAAGATGCCGCTGATTTTTTCCAGCAGCCCGACGCCCAGTTTGCGGTAGAGCGGCAGGATCACCTCGCAGTCCGAGCCTGTCTGGAAATCGTATTCGCCGGCCAGCTCGGCGCGGATCTCCTGATGGTTGTATATCTCGCCGTTCACGGCCAGCACCTGTTTCCCGTCGCAGCTGAACAGGGGTTGACCGCCCGACTGGGGGTCGACGATCGAAAGCCGCTCGTGCGAAAGGATCGCCCGCTCGCCGCAGTAGACACCCGACCAGTCGGGGCCCCGGTGCCGTATCTGCTTCGACATTTTCAGTACCTGCCCACGCAGCGCATCCGATTTCCGGCGGATGTCAAATAGTCCTACGAAACCACACATAGATTGATTGTTGTTGTATATTACGTTACAAAACTGTTAATTGCCGGCGGCCTGTGTCCCGCTGCGGGAATCCCGCCGCGTCGCCGCCTCTCAAGTCCCCGCCGGGGCGGGGACTCGGGGAAGGCCGGATTTACGAGCGGTGCCGGAGGCGGCGGACACGACCCGCCGGAGCGCGAAACAATCTGAAAAATTGCAAGGCCTTCCGGGGGATCAGTTGTTCTCCGGGCGGAGCTTGCGCACCACGGCGCCTGTCTGCCACATCTCGCTTTCACGCATCTCGCGCAGCTCCTCGTTGAGTTTCTCGCGGTAGTCGGGTTTGCTGTTCAGGTCGATCGAGCGCTGCGCCTCGTTGCCGGCGGCCACTTCGCCGTAAAGCTCTTCGAAGACGGGTTTGGTGGCATCGCGGAAGCGTTTCCACCAGTCCAACGCACCGCGTTGTGCCGTGGTCGAGCAGTTGGCGTACATCCAGTCCATGCCGTTCTCGGCCACCAACGGCATGAGCGACTGGGTCAGCTCCTCGACCGTTTCGTTGAAAGCCTCCGAAGGGGTGTGCCCGTGGGCGCGCAGTGTGTCGTACTGGGCCGCGAAAATACCCTGGATGGCACCCATCAGCGTGCCGCGCTCGCCCGTCAGGTCGGAGTAAACCTCCCGCTTGAAGTCGGTTTCGAACAGGTAGCCCGAACCTACGCCGATGCCCAGCGCTACCACGCGTTCGAATGCGCGCCCCGTGGCGTCCTGGAATACGGCGTAGCTCGAATTCAGGCCGCGGCCCTCGATGAACATGCGGCGCAGCGAAGTCCCCGAGCCTTTCGGGGCGACCAGGATCACGTCTACGTCGGCCGGCGGCACGATGCCCGTGCGCTCCTTGTAGGTGATGCCGAAGCCGTGCGAGAAGTAGAGCGCCTTGCCCGGCGCGAGGTGTTTCTCGATCGTCGGCCATACGGCGATCTGCCCGGCGTCGGAGAGCAGGTACTGGATGATCGTTGCGCGCCGGGCGGCCTCTTCGATCCCGAAGAGCGTCTTGCCCGGTACCCAGCCGTCGGCGACGGCCTTGTCCCAGCTTTTCGAGCCTTCGCGCTGTCCGACGATGACGTTGAACCCGTTGTCCTTGAGGTTGAGCGACTGCCCCGGCCCCTGTACGCCGTAGCCGATTACGGCGATAGTTTCGTCCCTGAGGACTTCGCGTGCTTTTTCCAGGGGAAACTCTTCGCGGGTAACGACCTTCTCTTCTACTCCGCCGAAATTGATCTGTGCCATAGTTGTATGAATTTTAAAAGTTAAAATGAATCCGTTCTTTGTCTGTTCCTCTCGAGTTCTTCGAGGTATTCGTTGAGCAGCTCGCGCCGCGATTTGATGATGGCCACCGTGCCGCTGCGCACGAACTGTTGCACGCCGAAGGGTTGCAGCAGGCGGAACAGTGCCTGCGTCTCGGCCTTATGGCCGGTTTTTTCGACGACGATGTAGTCGTCGTCGATCTCCAGGATGCGGACATTGTGCTCGCGTACGAGTTTCTCGACGTTGCGGCTGCGCGTGACTTTATAAAGGGCGATCTCCTGCTGCACGACTTCGTCCGAGGTGTAGACGAAGACCTTGAGCACGTCGATCTTCTTCTCGACCTGCCGCGCGAGCTTCTCGACCCGGTCGGGGCCGGTGCGGACGACGATCGTGAATTTATGGATGCCCGCGAGCGCCGACTCGGAAGTCGTCAGGCTTTCGATGTTGACATTGCGGCACGTGAAGACCGTCGTGATCTGGCTCAGCAGCCCGACCTTGTTCTCCGAAAATACGGTGATGATATACTCTTGTTCCATACCTCGTTCGGTTTATTCGAGCCGGATCGCCGACACGGGGGCGCCGGCCGGCACCATCGGGAATACGTTTTCTTCGCTTTCGACGCGCACCTCCAACAGGTAGGCGCCTTTGCAGGCTTTCATCTCGGCCACCGCCCCGGCCAGCTCTTCGCGCCGCTCCACGCAGCGGTAGGCGATGCCGTTGCCGCGGGCGATCAGCCCGAAGTCGGGGTTCGCCAGTTCGGTGAACGAGTAGCGGCGGTCGTAGAAGAGTTCCTGCCACTGCCGTACCATGCCCAGATAGGAGTTGTTGAGCAATACGATCTTTACGGCGACCTGCGACTGGAAGATCGTCCCCAGCTCCTGGATGGTCATCTGCAGCCCGCCGTCGCCCGCGAAGAGGCATACCTCGCGGTCGGGGGCGCCCAGTTTGGCGCCGATGGCGGCCGGAAGCCCGAAGCCCATCGTGCCCAGGCCGCCCGAAGTTACCAGGCTGCGGCTGCGGCGGAACCCGAAATAGCGCGCTGCGAACATCTGCTGTTGCCCGACGTCGGTCACCAGCACCGCGTCGTTGTCGTAGGCATGCGCTACGGTGTCGACGACCTCGCCCATGCGGATGCAGCCGCCTTCCGGGCGGATCGCCTTGCGGACGACCGCCTCGTATTCGACTTTGTCGCAGGCGCGGAACCCTTCGATCCAGGCCTTGTGCCCGGCGGGGCGGATCCTTTGGGTGAGCAGCGGGAGCGTCTGTTTCACGTCGCCAATGACGGCCACGTCGGCGTGTACGATCTTGTCGATCTCGGCGGGGTCGATCTCCAGGTGGATTACCTTGGCGTTCGCCCCGAAACATTTGGGGTTGCCCGTCACGCGGTCGTCGAAACGCATCCCCACGGCGATGAGCAGGTCGCACTCCTGGTTGCGGATGTTGGGGCCGTAGTTGCCGTGCATGCCCAGCATGCCGACATACTGCGGCGAGGAGGTCGGCACGGCCGACAGCCCCAGCAGGGTCGAGGCGACCGGTATGCCGCTCTTTGCGAGGAAGGCCTGCAATTCTTCTTCGGCGTTTCCGAGCATCACGCCCTGTCCCGCCATCAGCAGCGGCCGTTGTGCGGCGTCGATCAGCCGTACCGCCTCGGCGATGCACTCCTCGGCGGGCGCGGGTGCGGGGACGTAGCTGCGGATGGACGTCAGCCTCTCGTAGCGGAACGGGGCCGTCCCGCACTGGGCGTCCTTGGTGATGTCCACCACCACAGGGCCCGGACGCCCCGAACGGGCGATATAGAACGCCTTGGCAATCGCCCCGGGAATGTCTTCGGTACGCTTGACCTGGCAGTTCCATTTGGTTACGGCCTGCGTGATGCCCACGAAGTTGGTTTCCTGGAAGGCGTCGGTGCCCAGCAACGACGAACCCACCTGTCCGGTCACCAGTACCAGCGGCGTGGAGTCCATCAGCGCGTCGGCCAGTCCGGTCACGGTGTTCGTCGCCCCCGGGCCCGAGGTGACCAGGCAAACCCCTACGCGGCCGCTGACGCGGGCGTAGCCCTGCGCGGCATGTACGGCGCCCTGTTCATGGCGGACAAGGATGTGGCGCAGCCGGTCGCGGTAGTCGAAAAGCGCATCGTAAACGGGGATGATGGCTCCTCCGGGATACCCGAAAAGCGTGTCCACACCCTCGCGCAGGAACGATTCGAGCAGGGCCTGCGACCCTGTGATACAAGGGCCGGGCTGTTGTCCTTCGGTTCTGGTTGTCGTGTTCGTATTCATGGTGTTGTCCGGTTTTATTCTTCTTTGACGATGCGTACGGCCCCTTTGTCGGCCGAGCTGACCAGCTTGGCATAGGCCCTTAGCGACGCGGGTATGCGGCGGTCGCGTGCCGCGGGGCGGAAATGCTGCTGTGCGGCCATGCGCGCGGCGATTTCGTCATCGCCGGCCATGAGGCGGATCGAGCGCCGCGGGATGTCGATCTCGATCTCGTCGCCCGTGCGGATGACGGCGATCTCCCCGCCCGAAGCCGCTTCGGGCGAGACGTGACCGATCGACAACCCCGACGTTCCGCCCGAGAAGCGGCCGTCGGTAATCAGCGCGCAGGCTTTGTCGAGGTGTCTGGATTTGAGGTACGACGTGGGGTAGAGCATCTCCTGCATCCCGGGGCCGCCCTTGGGGCCTTCATAGCGTATGACAACGACGTCGCCGGCCTGCACCTCGCCGCCGAGGATGCCGCCGATGGCCTGCTCCTGCGATTCGTAGACGCGGGCGCGCCCGCGGAAGACAAACAGCGACGCGTCGACGCCGGCCGTCTTGACGATGCAGCCCCTGCGGGCGATGTTGCCCGTCAGTACGGCCAGCCCGCCGTCGCGGAAATAGGCGTGTTCCAGATCGCGGATGCAGCCTGCCGTGCGGTCGGTGTCCGGTGTGTCGTAATAAGTCCGTTGTGTGCCCAGTTCCCGGCTGTAAAGGCCGGCCGGGGCGCTCAGGTAGCGCTGTTTGGCTTCGCTGCTCGCCGTTGCGCTCCGCAGGTCGAAGGCCGCGATGGCCTGGCCGAGCGTACGCCCGTCGACCCTCCCGGCCGAGGTGTCGAGCAGTCCGCCGCGGGCGAGTTCGCCCAGGATCGAGAGGATGCCGCCCGCACGGTTGACATCCTGGATATGGTAATGCGAGTTGGGGGCGACCTTGCACAGTACGGGCACCCGGCGCGAAAGGCGGTCGATATCCTGCATCGTGAAATCCACCCCGGCCTCGTGGGCCACGGCCAGCAGGTGCAGCACCGTATTGGTCGAGCCGCCCATGGCGATGTCGAGCGACATGGCATTCTCGAAGGCTGCCTTCGTGGCCACCGAGCGCGGGAGCACCGAGTCGTCGCCCTCGAAGTAATAGCGTTCGGCATTGCGGACGATCAGCGCTGCGGCCTCTTCGAACAGGCGGCGGCGGTTGACATGCGTGGCCACGACGGTGCCGTTGCCCGGGAGCGAGAGCCCGAGCGCTTCGGTCAGGCAGTTCATCGAGTTGGCGGTGAACATGCCGGCGCAGGAGCCGCAGGTCGGGCAGACGGTCTTCTCATAGTTGAGCAGTTCCTCATCGGAGACGCTGTCGTCGGCGGTGGCGTACATCACGTCGATAAGGTCGGTGCTCTTGACGGTGCCGTCGGCGAGCACCGTGGTGCCGGCCTCCATCGGGCCACCGGAGACGAACACGGTCGGGATGTTGAGGCGCAGGGCGGCCATCAGCATGCCCGGCACGACCTTGTCGCAGTTCGGGATGCAGATGAGTGCGTCGGCACAGTGCGCGTTGCACTGGTATTCGACGGTGTCGGCGATGATGTCGCGGGAGGGCAGGGAGTAGAGCATGCCGGTGTGACCCATGGCGATGCCGTCGTCCACGGCCATCGTGTTGAACTCGCGCGGGATGCCGCCAGCTTCCTTGATAGCCTCGGAAACGATGCGGCCGACCTTGTTGAGGTGGACGTGGCCGGGCAGGAACTCATCGAACGAGTTGGCGATGGCGATGATGGGCTTCTTGCCCATGTCGTCTCCGCTGACGCCCGCAGCACGGTAGAGGGCTCGGGCGCCTGCAAAGACGCGCCCTGACATAATTTTTGCAGATCGCATTTCAGTCATGGTTCTATTCAAGCCCTTGTGAGGGACACGCCACTTGTCAAGAGTCGAATAATGGAATTTGCAAAAACGTAACGTTTCTCACAGTTTTTTTTGGAATACATTCCTCTGGCGAGAGTCCGGTATAGGGCTGACAGAAGTCCCCCCAAACGGCTACACTTGCTTCGGTTGAGATAGATTTTCCAATGTCTGGA
>ENA-OYAL01001049-OYAL01001049.1-human-gut-metagenome-genome-assembly--contig:-NODE-1049-length-10534-cov-6.892356_pt1 | contig 10534 bp, 7 predicted proteins | sample MGYA00244516_ERZ652817 | MGnify/ENA primary metagenome ERZ652817 (study PRJEB26926, sample SAMN06164692) | human gut metagenome | biome: ENVO:00009003; feature: ENVO:2100002; material: ENVO:00002003...
CGTCGGCAGCGTCAGATGTGTATAAGAGACAGCTATATTGTCATATCCCATGCATCAATATCTAACGAACGGCCTGTTGCTTGCGGCCTGCTCCGCTTCCCTGGCTTTCAGCGCCCAAACCAAGGAGGGAGACCAACGGCCCAATATTCTGGTCATTGTCACGGACGACCATTCCTACCAGACCCTGGGGACCTGTGAAAAAGATTCTCCCATGCCCTACCCGAATTTCCGCAAGCTGGCGGACGAAGGCATGGTGTTTGACCGCAGCTACTGCGCCAACTCCCTTTGCGGACCGTCCCGCGCCTGCATTTACACGGGACGCCACTCTCACATGAACGGTTACCTGTTCAATGAACACGCCGCCCCCTTTGACGGTTCCCAGCCTACTTTCCCCAAGATGCTTCAGAAGGCCGGCTACCAGACAGCCATTGTAGGCAAATGGCACCTGGAAGCCATTCCGCCAAATGCCAGGGGAGACATATCCAAATATGAGTCCAATCCCACCGGATTCGACTACTGGGAAATTTTCCCCGGCCAGGGCAATTACTTCAACCCGGATTTCATCACGCCCGGCAAGGACGGCAAACGCGTGGTGAAGACGGAACCCGGCTACGCCACGGAACTGGTCACGCAAAAGAGTCTCAAATGGCTGGACCAGCGTGACAAGACCAAGCCTTTCATGCTTGTCGTGGGCCACAAGGCTCCCCACCGCTGCTGGTGTCCTTCCATCCAAAACCTGGGACGCGCCAAGCAGTATGCAGACCTTGCCGATCCGCCCGCCAATCTGGAAGACGACTTTGCCAACCGTCCGGAATTCCTGAAAATGACGGAACAGACGCTACTCAATCACTTCAATGTGTGGTCCGACGAACACCTGATCAAAGAGGTCGTCCCGGAAGACATACAGAAGATGCTGTCATGCCCTGAATCCAAGACCCTGCACACCAAGTACGACTGGGAAATGCCCGAATGGGTGCGCATGGACCCGCAGCAGAAGGAAGCCTGGTACAATTATCACAAGGCCCGCACCCTCCAGCTCGTGAAAGACATTCGCAGCGGCAAGATCAAGACCAAGAATGATATTCTGCTCCGCCGCTGGCGCCATTACATGGAAGATTACCTGGGCACCGTGCTTTCCGTGGATGAAAGCATCGGGGAAATCATGGACTACCTGAAAAAGAACGGCTTGGAGAAAAATACCATCGTTCTCTACTGCGGGGACCAGGGATTCTACATGGGCGAACACGGCTTGTATGACAAGCGCTGGATTTTCGAGGAATCCTTCCGGATGCCCCTCATCATGAAGTGGCCGGGGCACATCAAGCCCGGCGTGCGTTCCAACGCCATGGTGCAGGAATTGGACTATGCCCCCACCTTCTGTGAAGTGGCCGGAGCCGCCACTCCGGAAAACATGTCCACTTTCCAGGGACGCAGCCTCACGCCGCTGTTCAAGACGGGAGATCACCCGGACTTCAAGGACCGTCCGCTGTACTACGCCTTTTATGAAAATCCCGGAGAACACAACGCTCCGCGCCATGACGGCCTCCGCACGGAACGCTATACTCTTTCCTACCTCTGGACCAGCGATGAATGGATGCTTTTCGACAACCACAAGGACCCCGCCCAGATGGTGGACGTTCACGCCAAGCCGGAGTATGCGGAAACCATGAAGGAACTCAGAAGGCTATACCAGCAGCTCCGCAAGGACTGCCAGGTTCCGGAAGGTTTTCCCGGAGCCACGGGCAAGCTGTCCGTCACCCCCAGATGGGACTGCGGGACCGGCAAGAATTGAAAAGCCTCCGCACTCCATTGTTCCGCATCTGAAAAATGCCGCATGGCGACGCATAATTTTTACAATAGCCAAAATACAATCAAACCAAACAAGATCTGATAGAAGTCACTATATATGAAAGCATTCCTATTTGCGGCGGCGTTCCTCTGCTCCCTTTGCTGGGCCGGAACCAACCCCTACAACATCATTCCGGAACCCGTCAAGGTGACGACCGCCTCCGGCACTACCAAAAACCTCAAAATCCTGAATGAACAGAAAGTTTCCGGACTTGGCAATGAAGGCTACACCATAAAGCTTACGCCCGGCGGCGTGGAATTGCGCTACACCACGCCCAATGGAAAAGCCATGGCCATGGCAACCCTCCTCCAGCTTCAGGATCAGCTCTCGGATACTCCGGCCGGGCTGCCCTGCGGCAGCATCCAGGATGCGCCGGATTTCGGCTGGCGCGGCATGATGGTGGACGTAGGCCGCTATCACTACCCGATGAAGGAGCTCTACAATTTTGTGGACGCCATGCACTACTATAAGTACAACGTCCTTCACCTGCACCTGACGGAAGACCAGGGCTGGCGCCTGCCCGTTCCGGGCTACGACAAGCTCCGTACCATAGGAGCGGTCCGCCCTTCCGCCCCGCCCAACCAGGGAAACGCCCTGCTGGCCAATGAAGGCATGTACACCAAGAAGGAACTCCAGGACTTGGTGGCCTACTGCAGGGCACGCGGCATCCAGGTGCTGCCGGAAGTGGAAATGCCCGGCCACAATATGGCGCTGGCAGCCTCCTACCCGGAATTCTGCTGCAATACCAAGCGTGCCCAGGTATGGACGCATGGCGGCGTTTCCTCCAAACTGATCTGCCCGCAGAAACCGGGAACCAAGAAGTTCATCAAGGACACGTTTGACACGGTCAAACAAATCTTCCCCTTTGACTATGTGCACATCGGCGGGGACGAATGCCCCATGGGCGACTGGAAGAAGTGCCCGGACTGCCAGGCGGCACGCGCCAAGAAGGGCCAGGGAGATGATGTGGAAGCCCAGATGAGCGATTTCACGAAGAGCCTGGGCGCCCTTCTGGCCAAAAACAAGAAAAAGCCCATCCTGTGGTATGACATCAACAAGGGTTACTACCACAAGGGAGAAACCGTCATGTCCTGGCTGCCGGGAGAATTCCCCCGCTGCATCGACAAGACGAAGGAACAGGGAATCGACCTGATCGTCACTCCCCAGTACAAGTATTACCTGGCCCGCACCCAGATGAAATTCCCGAAGGACGACGTACGGGCCAGGCCCGGCGGCGGCCCCATCCTGCTTAAGGACTGCTACAACTTCGACCCCCGCAACGGACGGGACAAGAACGACGTCAAGCACATCAAGGGCATCAACCTCTGCATGTGGGCGGAATGGATTCCTTCCGGAGAACTGCTGATGTACATGACCTATCCGCGGGCCATGGCCGTCTCTGAAACCGCCTGGGGCAACCACAAGAACCGCCCCAGCCTGGAAGATTTCGAGAAAAAGATGGAAACCCACAGGAAGCACTTTCAGAAGCGTTTCGGCTATACGCTGGACCGTACAGTCGAGAACAAGCCCTACCGCGAAAAGTTCATCACCCAGGAACAAATCGACCGCATTAACGAGAACTACAAGAAGGGTCAGCAGAACGCGGACAAGTAGTTTTTCCGCCCTTTCATAGCCATTCGATTCATTCAGAACGGGGACACGGTCAACCACGTGTCCCCGTTCTTTTTTTCCCGCTTGACCGGACGCGGCTCTTCCCTTCTAATCGTCCCGCCATGTTACACCTTTACGATACCCGCACCCGGAAGGCACAGGAGATTTCCCCAATGGATGGAAAAACGCTGCGCTTTTACTGCTGCGGTCCCACGGTGTACGCTCCCGCCCACATTGGCAACTTCCGCACCTTCATCATGCAGGATGTGTTCCGCCGCGTTGTGGAACTGGGAGGAACAGCCACCACGCATGTCCGCAACCTGACGGACGTGGACGACAAGACCATCCGCGACTCCCGCAAGGCGGCCGTCACTCTGGCGGAATTCACCGCCGCATGGGCGGACAAGTTCCATCAGGACTGCCAGGACCTCAACTGCCTTCCCCCGCATGTGGAACCCTCCGCCGTCGCCCACATTCCGGAGCAGATAGAAATGGTAAAAGCCCTTGTGGAAAAAGGCCACGCCTACCCTTCCGAAGACGGGTCCGTGTATTTCAGGATTTCCTCTTTCCCGGAATACGGCAGTCTTTCCCATCTGGACAAGCGGGAACTGGATCTCGGCAAAACCGCCAACGCCCGATCCCATGCAGATGAGTATGAAAAGGACTCCGTGGCGGATTTCGTGCTTTGGAAGAGCCGCCGTCCGGAAGACGGAGACAACTACTGGCCGTCTCCGTGGGGAGAAGGGCGCCCCGGCTGGCACCTGGAATGCTCCGCGATGATCCACAAATACTTCGGCAATGATTTCGACCTTCATTCCGGCGGTGTGGACTTGGTATTTCCCCATCACGAGAACGAAGCGGCCCAATCACGCTGCGCCTGCGGAGGCGGTTTTGCGCGCCTGTGGTTCCATATCGCCCACCTGCTGGTGGACGGCGGCAAAATGTCCAAGTCCCTGGGCAATATGTACACGCTGGAAGACCTAGAGAAACTGGGCCACAAACCGGAAGCCGTGCGCTACGTGCTGGCAGGCGGCTACTACCGCCGGCCTCTGAATTTCACTCTTTCTTCCCTGGAAGATGCCAGAGGCGCCTTGAACCGCATGGCCAAATTCGACGCACTGCTCCGAACCGCCGCAGGAATGGATAACATCCCTTCCTACGACGAGTTTCGCGTGTCCCGTCCTGAACTGGGCCTTTTCCAGCCTGCATGGGACAGCCTGAACGATGACCTGAACACTCCGGAAGCTCTGGGCCACGTCTTCACCGCCATGAGAAAAGCGGAGGTTCCCTCTCTGACTCCCGAAGAGGCTCTTCATATGCGGCATGCCTTCCATTTCATCCTGAACGCTTTCGGCATTATCCTGCCGAAAGAGGAAAAAGAAGAAGTCCCGGAGGAAGTACGTACGCTGGCGGAACAGCGCTGGCAGGCCAAGCAGAGCAGGGATTGGGCGGAAGCCGACCGTCTCCGGGCTGCAGTAACGGCCCTGGGCTGGACTATCAAGGACCGGAAGGATGACTATGACATCGTCAAAAGCTAAGACAGAAAATTCCTGACAATCCGTTAACCGACAATTACACATCCGGGCAATGCTTTTCCAGTATTGCCCGGATTTTTTTCGATCAGGACAAAAGGGAGCTGGCCTGCATCATTCCTTCCATATTTCATTCTTCGATTAATCAAGTCAATTAAAGCGCTTTAAAGACACCTTCATTCTTACACATAAAAACGCAAATCTGTTCCTTCTTCTGAAAGATTCTTTTTTCTTTAATATTAAATATTTCTTCATACATCGAATTTGAAATCCGAAGTCAATGAAATTTTTTGATACAAAATGTCTTAGAAAAGCTGAAAAGAGTGAAGAAGGAGCTGGAAAGACGGGGAGAAACTATATGAATAAATATTCAATAATATCACCATTAATGATTTATGTATTTTTCAAAATAATTTGAAAGCTTTTTCGGATTTCAAATTCGTTTTGATCCGGCCATGCGCAAAAGTTTGGCGGCTGTATTTTTTTCCAGTGTCATGATGGGAACAGCATTACTGGCTTCAAACGCCGATGCTTCCACCCTTCTTTACGGACTGGATTTCAACAATTTGAATGAGCAGAATTTAACCAACCTGGGGAGCGGAACAACCGCTATCAACGGAACAGCCGGGTACATTAACTGGACCGGCGACAATGTTCCCCTCGGTGATGGAGGCTATGCCCACAGAGTGAACGGCGCAACATTCAATATCAGCAACAGTGGCGGCATTGACGGCATCAACCTTTCCACCGGATTCAGCGTCGGCCTCCATCTGAAGAACGGCAACAATCCCGTCTGGCAGGATGCCCTTTCCATCACATTCGGTAACACAACCATCAGGGTGGAAATGAATGCTTCCAACCAGTGGGTGATTTACAACGGTGCCGACATAGGTATTCCGCAAGGAACTCTTCTCTTCCAGACAGACCCCGGCAACTGGGATTACCTGGGTCTGACCTTCCAAGGCGACAAAATGAATGTGTACAAAAACGGCCAGTTGACCAATTCCATCACGACCGGCCTTTCAGATTCCACCCTCGTTACCGGCATCAGGGGAGGAGGCGAACATGCCGCTACTAATTCCCAAGTCTATATAGACAACGTGGCCGTTTATGACGGCGTGCTCAATGGCAACGATTTCGCCTACCTGAGCCAGAATGCCATGCCTGCCGAACTGGTTCCGGAACCGGCCACTGCTTCACTGAGCCTTCTCGGGCTGGCTTCCCTGCTTATGCGCAGAAGAAGAAAGTAACCCCCGTCTTTAAACATTTCAAAGCCGTTTTTCCCCACAGGAAAACGGCTTTTTCTTTTCCGGGGAGCAAAACGCTCCCTGCCGAATATTCCGGCATGACTGAAATATCGGTATCCTCCCCGGAGCTTAAGGATATTTGTGGTTGATCATGCCCGTCAGGGCCTACAGAATGCGCGCCGAACTTTTTCCGTCCACTTTTTTCATGCCGCGCCGCCAAAAAACCCTTGGGCACATTGCCGCCCTGCTGACTATCCTGATCTGGGGCACAACCTTCGTCTCCACCAAAGTGCTGCTGCGGGACTTTACGCCCGTTACGGTGCTCTTCACGCGCTTTGTCATCGGCTACGCCTTCCTCTGGTGCCTGAAACCACGCCTGATGCCTTTCTCCGGCTGGAAAAAGGAATTCCTGTTTGCCGGAGCCGGTTTAACGGGAGTCACTCTGTACTTCCTGCTGGAAAACATCGCCCTGACGTACACACTGGCTTCCAACGTGGGAATCATCGTGGCCGTGGTGCCGTTCTTCACAGCTCTTCTGGCCCACTTCCTGATCAAGGGGGAACGGTTCACGCCGCGCTTTTTCCTGGGTTTTGTCGCCGCGTTCTCGGGCATCTTCCTCATCATGGCGAATGGAGCCTTCGTTCTGGAACTGAATCCGGCAGGCGACCTGCTGGCCCTGGGGGCGGCCCTTGTCTGGGCGGTTTATTCCATCCTGATGAAGAAAATCGGCGTCAATACGTCCAACATGGTAGCCTGCACACGCCGCATTTTCTTCTACGGCATCGTGATGATGGTGCCGGCCCTGTCTCTGCTGCCGGTGAACTTTGACTGGGATCTGTTCATCCGGCCCGTCAACGCCGCCAATCTGCTGTATCTGGGCTTCTTTGCCTCCGCCCTGTGTTTCCTGGCCTGGAGCCGGGTGGTGGAAGTGCTGGGAGCCGTCAAATCCAGCGTCTATATTTACATGGTCCCGGTTGTGGCCGTGATAGCCTCCGCTATCATCCTGGGAGAACGCCTGACATGGATTTCCATAACCGGGATTTTTTTGACCCTCTGCGGCGTCATGATTTCCGAATACAGGAAAAAGGAGGGAAAAGATAAGCCGGCCTGAAAGAATGCTGATCCGGATAAATTCCGGACCATCCCATTTTCCAGGCATGAAAAACAAGGAAGCTGAGATACTTCTACGGATTGGCTTCCGTCAACTTTGATTCCATAAAGAAATTTTTAAGGGAACAAGGACCTTCATCAATGGAGACACATGTCTGCAAGCAGAAATTCTCCGGAATCAGCCAACCGTATAAGAGAGGTCCCAGCAATTTCGATTTTAGCCCGTAGCGGAGTGTTAATCCGCAGGAGGATTTTTATCTTCCTGAAAGATCAAATCAACTGTAAATGAAAGGATAAGGGAGAAAAATAAATTAAAGTTCTTTCCCCTTTTCTTCAAGGAATTTTTAGTCAACATATTTCTACCGTAATTTTTACGTTGACTGCGGATTAACACACCGATAGCATGGCGGACATGAGAGCATTTCTCTCCATTTCAGCTTTTTTATTGTGCATTTCCGGCGTACAGGCAGCAACTACTCTGTATGAAACCCAATTCCGCCAGACAGTCATTAACGCCGACAGTGACTTTCTGGACAATGCTTCCGTCACGCTCACCAATCCTTCCACGTCCCTTTCCAGCAATCTGGCCGCAAACCTTCTGGTTCCCAGCGTCCAAATGAATGGAAATAACACCGGATGGACTGTTACTTTTTCCTTCACGGCGACGCAGGATATCACCATTTCTTCCCTGGACCTGGGCTTTCAGTTCGTCACCGGTACCGGCACACGGCATGACAATGCGGACTCCAAGGCAGGAACCGCCACCGTTACCCTAGCCTCCGGAGATTTGTCCTCCACGGCTGATCTGAGCTTCGAGCGCGTCCAGGCCGACAAAGATGGCACTCCGACAGCGGACGTACAGGAAGCTTCTTTCAATACCCCCCTCACAGTCAAGGCCGGAGAAACATTCACCCTGACCGTCAACGCCAAAGCTCCCGAGACAGGAGGTACCTTTCTTGGCCTTTCCCAACTGGGGCTTCACGGGGACCTTGTACCAGAACCGGCAACCGCTTCTCTGGGGCTACTCGGCTTGGCCGCGCTCCTGATGCGCCGCCGCAGGGTATAATCCTTTTCCCCTTTATATTTATAAAAACAGGGCCGTTACCCTCATTCGGGTAACGGCCCTGTTTTTCGTTAAAAAAATCTGGTCAGCTGCCGGAAATGCTTTTTGCAGCTTCCATCTCAATGCGGGCTTCCGTCTCCTCAATCTCTTCAGAAAGTTCCGCCCATTGGGAAAAGCATGCTTCCAACTGTCGGTCGGCCTGCTGGAAACGCATGGTCAATTCCATCACGGCATCCGTGTCCGCGGCTGTTCCCGGCTGTTCCAGACGGGTCGTGATGTCCGTTTTTTCCGTTTCAAGACGGCTTATTTCCGCTTCCAGGCCTTCCAGTTTTTCCTGGAGGGGACGAAGCAGGCGCGTCTTTTTCTGGCGGATTTCCGCCTCCATGCGCCTGCGTGCCTTCCGGTCCCCCCCGCCGCCCTGCTCCGTTCCTCCGGCGGCGGCAGAACGCGCTGCAGCGCCCAGGGCCTGGTCGCGCTCCACCTTTTCCAGATAATCGGATACGTTGCCTATGTACAGGCGCGGCTTTTCCCCCGGCACGAATTCCAGCACCTTGGTAACAATGGGGTCCAGAAAGCTGCGGTTGTGGGAAACAATGCAGTAGGAACCCGGATACTCGGCCAGGGCTTTTTGAAGGACCTGCTGGGACTGAATGTCCAAATGGTTCGTAGGCTCGTCCAGGATCAGGAAATTGGCGGGATGCAGCAGCATGCAGACCAGGGCCACGCGGGACCGCTCCCCTCCGGACAGCACTCCCACGCGTTTATGCACGTCGTCCCCCCGGAACAGGAAGCAACCCAGCAGATTCCGCACCATGGGGGCGGATTCCCGTGTTGCAGCCGCTTCTACGCATTCCAGCACCGTCTTGTCCGGGTCCAGATCGTCGGCGTGGGTCTGGGAGAAAAAGGCGATCCGGGTATGGTGGCCCATTGTGACATGTCCCGCAGTCGGTTCCTCCCCGCAGGAAATAAGGCGGGAAAAAGTGGACTTGCCCGCTCCGTTCACGCCCACGATGGCGATGCGGTCGCCCTTGACGATTTCAAAGTCAAACTTGTCCAGAATGGAAATGGGGCCGTAATTTTTAGAGACCTTTTCCAGTTTGACGACGGAATGGCCTCCCGCCGGGGGAGTAGGGAAGTGAAAGTCCATCACGGCGTCGTCTTCCTCCACCTCAATCAGTTCCACCTTTTCCAACTGCTTGATGCGGGACTGCACCAGGGAAGCCTTCGTGGCCTTGTAGCGGAAACGGTCGATGAATTCCTTCGTTTTGGCTATTTCCCGGTCCTGGGCCTTTTTCTGGCGCAGAAGGATTTCCTTCCTCTGTTCGCTTTCCTTCAGAAAGTAGGAGAAGTTTCCCGCATATTCCTCCGCACGCCCGTGATAAAAGGCGATCGTCCGGGAAACCAGGGAATCCAGCAGGGCCACGTCATGGGAAATGATCACGATGGCACCGCGGTAGGTGCGCAGATATTGTTCCATCCACCGCTGGGACTGGATATCCAAATGATTGGTAGGCTCGTCCAGCAGCAGCACTTCCGGCTCGCGAAGAAGAAGCTTCGCCAGAGCAATGCGCATTTGCCAGCCGCCGGAGAATTCGCCGCAGTCCCGGTCGAAATCCCGGTCCTTGAATCCGAGGCCGCGCAGAATGGATTCCGTCCGCGGCCGGAGACGGGCGGTGTCATGGGCGTTCAGCACGAGTTCCAGCTCCCCGATTTCATTGAGCACTTCGGAATAGGCGGCTGAACGGGGGTCCAGCCCGGCCATGTCCTGCGTCAGCGCATCAATACGCTGCTGAATGTCCATCAGGTCCGCAAAAGCCGACATGGCTTCGTCAACCAGTTTGCGCCCCCGGACGTGAATGCCCTCCTGCGGCAAATAACCCACCTGGCAGTGTTTGGAATGAATGATGGAACCGGAGTCCGGCTCATTGAGGCCGGCAATGCATTTCATCAGCGTGGACTTGCCCGCGCCGTTATGCCCCGCCAGGGCAATGCGCTCCCCGTCCTCAATCGTGAAGGAGAGATCGTTGAACAATACGCGCGCGCCATATTGCACGCGCAGATTTTGAACGGCCAGAACCTGTCTCTTATACACATCTCCGAGCCCACGAGACTCCTGAGCATC
>ENA-OYAL01001091-OYAL01001091.1-human-gut-metagenome-genome-assembly--contig:-NODE-1091-length-10174-cov-4.606483_pt1 | contig 10174 bp, 8 predicted proteins | sample MGYA00244516_ERZ652817 | MGnify/ENA primary metagenome ERZ652817 (study PRJEB26926, sample SAMN06164692) | human gut metagenome | biome: ENVO:00009003; feature: ENVO:2100002; material: ENVO:00002003...
ACGAGATGCTCAGGAGTCTCGTGGGCTCGGAGATGTGTATAAGAGACAGGTGTGGCACATGAACCGCGAGGTCGGGATGCCCGCCGTCGTACAGCGCATAGCCATCGTTTCGAGCGCCAATGCCGCCGGCTACCAGGATTTCTGCAAGGAGATCGACAAAAGCCCCTACCGGTTCCGCCTCACGCTCTTCGATGCGTTCATGCAGGGTGCGGCGGCCGAGGAGTCGATCGTTGCGGCGCTGTGCGCCGTGGCCGACCGCATGGAGGAGTTCGACGCCGTGGTCATCATCCGCGGCGGCGGTTCGGCCAGCGACCTCAACTGCTTCAATGCCTACCGGCTCTGCACCCACGTGGCGCAGTTCCCGCTGCCGGTGCTGACGGGTATCGGCCATGACAAGGATACGAGCGTGGCGGACATGGTGGCGCATACGGCGCTCAAAACCCCGACGGCGGTGGCCGGGTGGCTGGTGGAGCGGATGGACACGATCGACGCATGGCTCGACAACGCCGCCCTGCAACTGCGCGACAACGTACTGGTCACCTCGCGGGCACAGGAACTGCGGCTCCAGGAGTTGTCCAGCCACCTGCTCTTCCATGCCAAGGGGCTGCTCAGACAACGGGGGATGGCCCTGGAGCAGATGCGCGAAACCCTCGCGGCCAGTGCCGGGAATTTCCTCGCACGCCAGGCGTCCCGGCTCGGCAATGCGGCCGAACTGGTCGCCGGACGCTCCCCGGAGCGTATCCTGCGGCTGGGCTTCGCCATCGTCCGCACGGACGGCAAAGCCGTTTTCTCCGCCGCACAAGTCGGAAAAGGCGACACGCTCGACATCGAGGTCGCCGACGGCCGCATCGAGGGCACCGTTCAATACACCGAAACGAATGTAATATCACAATAACTTCATATTTTACTAACCTCACCTACAACCTCGCTATGAAAAAATTTTTACTTTATTTATTTTGTCTATCGGCTCTAATATCTTGTACAAAGGATTTTACAGATTTATCTCATACGCCAAATTCAATAACAAGAAGTGGAGGAGACAATAAATTCGATGTCCTTGGTTGGGGATATGACATTACAGAAGATTATTTAAATCCTACATCTGTCAGAGGGCAGGTTATCGACATTGAAAAATATGAACGGGAGTTCCCAAATCGTTTAATCATCCATACAAATTCTTGGGGAAGTGACTTTTTTTGCTATGGCGCTAGCGCAGACGATTATCTCAAAGAAGTAACAAAAAAATCCAATATGGAAAGTGGCCTAAGCATTGGTATTGGGAAATTCGGTTTTTCCGGAACTTTTTCCTCAAATAAAGATTTTTTCGACAGCTATTCCTACTCTAATAAATATGCATTTGCAAGTTTAGAGTGTATTCGGAATCGCCGAATTATTTATATTAACGACGACATTTCACGTATTTCATCATACATTTCTCCTGAATTTCTCGAAGACATAAATCGTTATTCAGCGGAACAAATAATTGAAATATATGGTACTCATGTTCTAACTCACATAACATTAGGTGGCAGATATCGACTAATGTATAAATCGTGTTTTACTAAAACAACAGACCAAACGACTCGAAAAAAAGCAGTTGCAGCAGGATTCGGAGCCGTTCTCGGCAAACTTGGAATTAAATTCAATACAGGTGGAGAAACGATTACAAACGAAATTCTGGCAAAAGAAAATGCATCTCAGGAACTATATGTTTATTTCTTCGGTGGCAAGGGAAGCAACATAAAATACAATTTAGATAAAGATGCTCCGACAACGATAGATATCCAAAATTGGGACAATCAAATCTCATTAGATGGAACCAGTGTATTAACAGATATTGAGTGGTGTAAAACTTATCCGATCTATGATTTTGTTTCCAATGCACAAAAAAGAACCGAACTAAAGAACGCGATTGAACAATATATCGCAAACAAACAAATTAAACCATTAAGACTAAAACCTTTTTACGAAATGTGGTATAGTGGTGCAAAAGACACATACTATTTATTTTCCTGGGAAGACGTTGTGAGAGAACAATCTAGAGGCCGAGACTTCATTCGATTAAGAGGTTATCTTTTAGCAGATCCTAGCGAAGAAACTCTTCCTCAATATGTTCTATGGTATCAAAAAAATGAAGACACATACTATAGCTCATCATGGGAAGTAGTACAAACAGCTCTAAAACAAGGTCGTGAATACTGGGGACAATCCGGCTACATTCTAAAAAGCCAAAAAAATAATACTATTCCACTATACCCAATGTGGTATAGTAAGCATAAAGATTGGTTTTTTGCATTTAGTTGGGATGAAGTTTGCGAGCAAATAAAACAAGGTCGAGAGTCCTATGGATACATCGAAGGTTACATATATGACGCTTATTAACAAAAAAATAAAAAACAATGATTCAGGATTCCTCTTTCCGGATAGCCTTCTGCATATTATGTCACAAGTATACACCTGTGCTAACCGAGCTTATCCATCAACTTGATGTCCCCGGAAACGAGTTATTCATTCATGTAGACGGTAAAACAAATATAACTACGTTTGAAACTCTTCGGAGACATGAGCGCATCCATATTATCGAACCTCGTGTAAAAATCTACTGGGGAGAATTCAGCATGGTAGAAAGTACACTCCAACTTTTTACAGCAACACAAAATAAAGATTTTCATTATATTATTTTAATATCAGGAGACACTTTACCCTTGAAAACAGTGGAAGAAATACACACGACCCTTCGTTCTGCATATACTGAAAAACAAGAATTTATTCCTATTGATCCAACCATCACGGATGCTATCATAAACAGAGTTTGCTGGCGATATTTTTATCCGAATAAAGTTACAATTATGCGTAGAATAAAACGCCTAGCAATGAAATGCTGTTGCCACAAAAAAAATCCTTATTTCAGCAAACTCCCAACATTAAAAAAGGGTAGTCAATGGCTTGCAATTACAAATTATTTTCGGGACTACATCTTCGATTACCTTGCTGCACACCCCGATTTCATCCCTGCATTTCGGTACAGCCACTGCGCGGACGAAATGTTCTTCCAGACTCTGATATGCGATACTTCTTTTGCAGCCCGAAATACATGTAGTTCACTTGTATATACGGATTGGAAAAATACAGATTCCCATCCTAAGACATTTACAACAAATGATTTAGAGCATTTAGCAGCCTTGAAATCAATATCTAAAGAATATCCCTATTCCCCGCTTTTCGCCCGCAAGTTCGACGACGGGCTGGACATCGCCCGCTACCGCGAAATCCTGTTCGGGCAGGGAACTAAGGCTGCACGGTAAGGACACGATGAGAAACAGTTGTTAAACCACGAGAGATATGGCAAAGAAAAAAGAACCGGCCTACGCCGAGGCGATCGCCGAGATCGAGAAAATCCTCGCCCGCTTCCGCAGCGAAGAGATGGATGTGGACAGCCTCGCCGCCGAGGTGAAACGCGCCACGGAGCTGATCGCAAGCTGCAAGGCGCGCCTGCACAAGGCCGAAGAGGAGGTATCGAAGATTCTGGAATGACGATGAAAAAACTGATCAAATGGACGCTTAACCACGTGCCGCGGCCGCTCCTGCAACGCATCGCGGGCTGGGCCGTGCCGATGGCGGGCCTGTTTTACAGGGGACGCGGCGCCGAGTGCCCCGTATGCGGAGCCAAATACCGGAAATTCCTGCCCTACGGCTACGTGCATGCACGCGCCAATGCGCTCTGTCCCAAATGCCTGTCACTGGAACGCCACCGGCTGCTGTGGCTCTACCTCACGCGCGAGACTGACCTGCTCAAATGCTATCCCCGCACGCTCCACATCGCGCCCGAAGTCTGCATCATGCGCCACCTGAAACCCCATTTTGCGGGGCATCCGGGGCAATATGTCACGGCCGACCTCGAAAGCCCGCTGGCCGACCTGCATTTCGACGTACAGCAAATCCCGCTGGCCGATGATTCGGTCGATGTCATCCTCTGCAACCACCTGCTCGAACACGTCGCCGACGACCGCAAGGCGCTGTGCGAACTCTACCGCATCCTCAAACCCGGCGGCTGGGGCATCCTGCTCTCGCCCGTGGAAGCGGATTACGAACAGACCTTCGAGGATGACACGATCACCGACCCCGATGAGCGCACGCGCATCTTCGGGCAATACGACCACCGCCGCATCTACGGCGCGGACTACACAGACCGGCTGCGCGCCGCGGGCTTCGAGGCCGCGGATATCGACTACGCCGCGAGCTTCACCGACGCAGAGCGGAAACTGTACGCCCTGCCCGCGGATCACATCTACGCCGTCTATAAGCACTGACCCGGCAACCGGACACGGTGCCCGCAGCCTCGCCCGGCAGCCTGGGACGCCCGGGGTGTCTGAAGTGTCCGAGGTGTCCGAGGTGTCCGGAATATTTTCCGGGGTTCCCTGCTTAGGCCGAAACGCACGGCAATGCGGGCCCCGTCAGTAGAGGAAAAACACGATCCCGATGAAATGCGCCACGACCGCAAGGTTGATCAGCAGATGCCATACCATGTGGTGGTAGCGAAACCCCTGCCGGGCATAGAACCAGGCGCCGAGCGTGTAGAGCACGCCGCCCCCTGCGATCAGCACCAGCAGCGCCGTCGAGGCCTGCCGCACGAAAAGCGGCAGGAAGAAGACGATCGTCCACCCCATCACCAGATAAATCGTCAGGCTGATGGCCGGGATCGAGTTGCGCGACAGCGACTTGTAAAAGATGCCGAACAGCACCATCGCCCACTGCAGGATGGTGATGAATATCCCCTGCCAGCCGCCGATGACCGACAAGGCGATCGGGGTGTAACTGCCGGCGATCGCCACATAGATGAAGATATGGTCGAGGATATGGAAAACGGCCTTGTGCTTCGACGCCGGGTTCATCGAATGGTAGAGCGTCGAGGCAAGGAACATCAGGAAGATCGAGATCACGAAAATACTCACCGAAACCGATGCCGTAACCGGGTTGGGATCATGCACGTAGGCCCACACGGCGGCAAACGGGAGCGCCACGAGGGCCACGAGCGACATCACCCCGTGCGTAACCGTGTTGGCGATCTCCTCGCCCACGGTCGGAATATAAACATCCTTTTTATTTGCCATAACGCTGTGTATTGGTCTGACGTGCCAAATTTATGAAATTTTTTCATATCTTTGCCAGCAAGGTTAAGCGGTTAGGCAAAAATGGACTTTTCACGGTATGAAAATCTCCGCACGCTCGTGCGCGCGAACTTCTCGGAGCAGACCCGGGCCCTCGTCGACGAGGCGCTCGTCTACGCCGACGGGAAGCTCACGGGCCTGTGCCGCTATGACGGCACGCCGCTGCTCGACCATGCCGTAGCCGTGGCTATGGTCGTAATCTCGGAAGTGGGCCTCGGCCGCAACTCCACGGTCTCGGCCATCCTGCACGACGTGGTGCGCCTGGCCCACAAGCAGCTCCCCGCCGAAGAGTTCCTCGCCCTGACCGCCGACATCCGCGACCGCTTCGGCGAACAGGTCGTCGGCCTCACAATGGGCCTTGCGAACATCTCCGAACTGAAACTGAAGGTCGCCAAGGAACAGGCCGACAATTTCCGCGACCTGCTGGTTTCCTATTCGGAAGACCCGCGCGTGATCCTCATCAAGCTGGCCGACCGGCTCGAAGTGATGCGCTCGCTCGAAATGTTCCCGCGTGAAAAATGGCGCAAGAAGAGCTGGGAGTCGATGAACCTCTACGCCCAGATCGCCCATAAACTGGGTCTTTACAGCCTCAAGAGCGAACTGGAGGACATCGCACTGAAATACCTCGAACCCAAGGACTACGAACATATCGTCACCAAGCTCGAAGAGAGCGCCGAGGAGCGCAGGGCTTTCATCGCGCGGTTCCTGGTGCCCATCGAGGAGAGGCTCGGCAAGCTGGGCATCAAATACCACATCAAGAGCCGCACCAAGTCGATTTTCTCGATCTGGACGAAGATGCACAAGCAGAACGTCCCGTTCGAAGGGGTCTACGACATCTTCGCCATCCGCATCATCATCGACTGCGACAAGGAACAGGAGAAACAGCAGTGCTGGACGGCCTATTCCATCGTCACGGATTTCTACACGCCCAACCCCAACCGCATGCGCGACTGGATCTCGATCCCGAAATCCAACGGGTACGAATCGCTGCACACCACCGTGTCGGCCGGCGGCCGGTGGGTCGAGGTGCAGATCCGCACCGAACGCATGGACGCCGTGGCCGAACGCGGCATCGCGGCGCACTGGCGCTACAAGGGGGTCAACCAGGGAGCCCAGACCAGCGAAATGTGGCTGGGACGCCTGCGCGAACTGCTCGAGGACACCACGCATTCGCTGGCGCAGCGCTTCGACGCCAAGCCGGCCTCGGGCGAGATCTTCGTCTTCACGCCCAACGGCGACCTGCGGAAATTGCCCGAGGGGGCTTCGCTCCTGGACTTCGCGTTCGACATCCACACCTCGCTGGGTTCCACGTGCGTGGGGGGCAAGGTCAACAACCGGGCGGTCTCGATCCGCGAACAGCTCCACAACGGCGACATCGTCGAAATCCTGACCCAGAAGAACCAGACGCCCAAGTCCGACTGGCTCAACTTCGTAGTCACGTCGAAGGCCCGCAACAAGATCAAGTCCTACCTGCGCGAAGAGCAGGCCAAACATACGCGCATGGGGCGCGAAGAGCTCGAACGCAAGCTCAAGAACTGGAAATTCACGCTGACCATCGACGAGGCGGTGGCCTACCTGGTCAAATACTTCAAGGTTCGCACCGGCACGGAGGTTTACGCACTGATCGCCACGCAGAAAGTCGACTTGGGCACGATCAAGGAGATCCTCGCCCGCCATATTTCGGGCGAGGCCGACGAACAGCGCCGTGCCGCCGCGGCCGAAGCCGAGCGCAACAAGGTGCACAACGTCAAGGAGAGCACCGCGCCGCAGGACGCGCTGGTGATCGACGACGACATCTCGAAGATCCAGTACAAGCTGGCCAAATGCTGCAACCCGATCAAGGGCGACGACGTTTTCGGGTTCGTGACGATCAACTCGGGCATCACGATCCACCGCAACGACTGCCCCAATGCCAAGCGCATGCGCGAGAACTACCCCTACCGGGTTATCGAAGCGCGCTGGCGTTCGACAGCCGAGGGTGCCTTCCGCGTCTCGATCCGCATCGTGGCGGCCGACACGACGGGCATGGCCAACCACATCACCGAGGTCATCAGCCGCGACCTGAAGCTCAACATCCGCTCGATCAACTTCTCATCGCTCGCCAACGGGTGCATCGGGGGCACGGTGAGCGTCGAGGTGCCCGGCGCGGGCGTCGTGGACACGCTCATCCACTCCATCATGCGGATCAAGGGCGTGCAGCGCGCCTTCCGTATCAACAACTGATTCATACCACAATTTTACCCACATAAAAGTAAATGAATAACAACTCTATCAGCGTCGTATTTGCCGACTCGTCACACGCGCACTACGCCCAGCGTATCTGCGATCTGATCTACGAGTCGGCATTGCAGCGTGGCACGGGCATCGCCAAGCGTTCGCCCGAATACATCGCCGCAAAAATGACCGGTGGCAAGGCCGTCGTGGCGCTGGACGGTGAGAAACTTATCGGTTTCAGCTACATCGAGTGTTGGGGACACGGCGATTTCGTCGCGACCTCGGGACTTATCGTCGACCCGGAGTACCGCCATATGGGACTCGCGGAGCAGATCAAGCGACGAACATTCGAGCTGGCCCGACGACGATTCCCGTACGCCAAGTTATTCAGTATTACGACGTCGCTGCCCGTGATGAAACTCAATTCGCGCATGGGCTACACTCCGGTGACCTTTTCCGAGCTCACCGAGGACGAGGAGTTCTGGCGGGGTTGCCAGGGGTGTTGCAACTACGACATCCTGCAACGCAACAACCGGCGCATGTGCCTCTGCACGGGTATGCTCTACGACCCTGCCAAGGAACCCCCGCAGGTACAGTCGCGCATGGCGCCCTACGTCATGTTCTTCAAAAACAAGTTCAAAAAATTATTCCACCTGAAATAAACAAAACGATATAAGAAAATGGGAAAGCAAAAAGTAGTTCTGGCATTCAGCGGAGGTCTCGACACCTCGTTCTGCGTGAAATACCTCTCCGAGGATAAAGGGTACGATGTCTATACGGCCATCGCCAACACGGGCGGCTTCTCGAAGGAGGAGCTTGCGAACATCGAAAAACGCGCCCTGGCGCTGGGCGCCGTGAAGCACGCCACGCTCGACATCGAGCAGGAATACTACGAAAAGAGCATCAAATACATGATCTACGGCGACATCCTGCGCAACGGCACCTACCCCATTTCGGTCAGCTCGGAGCGTATTTTCCAGGCCATCGCCATCATCGAATACGCCAAGTCGATCGGCGCCGACTGCGTGGCCCACGGCTCGACGGGCGCCGGCAACGACCAGGTGCGTTTCGACCTGACGTTCCAGGTACTGGCACCCGAGATCGAGATCATCACCCCGACGCGCGACATGACCCTGACGCGCGAATACGAGATCAACTACCTCCGCGAGCACGGCTTCAAGGCCGACTTCAAGAAGATGGAATACTCGATCAACAAGGGGCTCTGGGGCACGTCGATCGGCGGCAAGGAGACGCTCCGCTCGGAGCAGACGCTGCCCGAGCAGGCCTACCCGAGCCAGGTTACGGCCCACGCCGAGGAGCGCCTGAAGATCACCTTCCACGAGGGTGAGATCGCCGCCGTGAACGGCAAGCCCTACGCCGACAAGGTCGAGGCCATCCGCGCCGTCGAGGCCATCGGTTCGAAATTCGGCATCGGCCGCGACATGCACATCGGCGACACGATCATCGGCATCAAGGGCCGCGTAGGCTTCGAGGCCGCCGCCCCGATGCTCATCATCGCCGCACACAGGATGCTTGAGAAACACACCCAGACCAAATGGCAGATCTACTGGAAAGAGCAGGTCGCCAACTGGTACGGCATGTTCCTGCACGAGGCGCAATACCTCGAACCGGTGATGCGCGACATCGAAGCGATGCTCGCCTCCTCGCAGCGCAACGTCACAGGTACGGTCGAGCTGATCCTGCGTCCGTACAGCTACACGCTCGTGGGCGTCGATTCGACCTTCGACCTGATGAAGACCGACTTCGGCGACTACGGCGAGGTCAACAAGGCCTGGACGGCCGACGACGTGAAGGGCTTCACAAAGATCCTCGGCAACCAGATCAAGATTTACCACAACGTCCAGAAACGCAACAAGAAATGATCCGGATCGGCATCATCGGAGGCGCCGGGTATACCGCCGGCGAACTGATCCGCCTGCTGCTCGCCCACCCGCAGGCCCGAATCGTCTTCGTCCACAGCACGAGCAACGCGGGCAACCGCCTGGCCGACGTACACGGGGGACTGGAGGGCGACACCGAAATGCGTCTGAGCGACACATACGACCTCCGGGCCATCGACGTGCTGTTCCTCTGTTCGGCACACGGCGAGAGCCGCAAATGGATGGAGGCGAACACGGTGCCCGCAGGCGTGAAGGTCATCGACCTCGCGCAGGATTTCCGCGACGAGAGCGACGGGTTCGTCTACGGACTCCCCGAGCTGAACCGCGACCGTATCCGCACGGCACAGCGCGTCGCCAACCCGGGCTGCTTCGCCACGGCGATCCAGCTGGCACTGCTCCCGCTCGCTGCGGCGGGACTATTGACCGGCGAAGTGCATGTGACGGCCGTGACCGGCTCGACGGGCGCGGGGGTGAAGCCCTCGGCCACGACCCATTTCAGCTGGCGTTCGGACAACATCTCGGTCTACAAAGCCTTCACGCACCAGCACCTCGTGGAAATCGGACGCAACCTGCGGCAGCTGGAACCCTCGTTCGACCAGGCGGTGAACTTCGTGCCGATGCGCGGCGATTTCACGCGGGGCATCCTGGCAAGCGTCTACACCGCCTGTCCGCTCGATGAAGAGGCTGCGCGCAAACTCTACGCCGACTATTACGCCGCGGCAGCCTTCACGCACGCCACGACGCGCAGCATCGACCTCAAACAGGTCGTCAACACCAACAAGGCGCTCGTGGGCGTGTCGAAATACGGCGACAAGCTGCACATCGTCTCGGTGATCGACAACCTGCTCAAAGGCGCTTCGGGACAGGCCGTGCAGAACATGAACCTGATGT
>ENA-OYAL01001092-OYAL01001092.1-human-gut-metagenome-genome-assembly--contig:-NODE-1092-length-10173-cov-5.183337_pt1 | contig 10173 bp, 13 predicted proteins | sample MGYA00244516_ERZ652817 | MGnify/ENA primary metagenome ERZ652817 (study PRJEB26926, sample SAMN06164692) | human gut metagenome | biome: ENVO:00009003; feature: ENVO:2100002; material: ENVO:00002003...
CCGTCCTTCATGGAACTGCCCAGCATTTGCCCCAGCACCGCACCGATTTGGGATTTACCCTCGCCGCCATTGCCCTTAATGACCATCATCCTCTGTCCTTTATTGGAGGGAATCAGGCAATAGCCGATAAATTCCTGCAAGGTAGGGATGTCCTCCGGGTAAAGCAGACCATTCAGAAAGGAAAGCCACAGCACAGGTTTCGGAGTATCCGGGCGATAGAAAACCGGGAGCCTGTTTCTCACAATATCCGGCTTCCCCTCTGTAAAAGTGCCGTCCAGCATGAGCGTACCGTTTGCCAGATGAATCCTGTCCTGCTCCGGCGGGAAGTCCTCCACATGAGCCGCCAGCTTCATAATCTCAATGATGTTGCTGATTTTGCGGGGAATGTTGTTCACGGCACAATATTTCAATTCTTCAAAGATTTCGCCACGAAGCGGCAGGTCGTCCGTCACTCGACCATCAGGTGTGAAAAAAGCTCCGTTTGCAAAGATAATCTGACGGGTTCTCAGAAAATCTTCACAAAACAGAGCTTCATTGATACTCTTGCCGTCAAACCACATCGGCACATTCATCTCAAGCAATTTCCTGTTCTCTGACATGGCAGCGCACCTCCTTTTTCTGCTCGTCCAGTCGTGTTTGCATTCTTGCAATCGTTCCGTCTGTCAAAAGTTCCTTGACGGTATCAGTCCTTTCTTCCTGATCGCTCATAAGGAGCAAATCGTTCAGATACTCCACATATTCCAGCTTGTGGCAAGCTTCCACGAACCTCTCATCCGGCTCGTCCTCCGGTGCTTCGGGAGCATATCGCTCTTTCCAGTCCTCCAAAAGATGAAGATACCCGGACAGCACATTCATGCAGAAAAGCTCGTCCTGTTTCGACTGATTCACACGGGGACGGTACTTCTTTACCTGTGCCACCACGGACGGCGGCCTGTCCAGTCCGAAATCCGCAGCCAGTCTCTGCGCTGCTTCATAGGCAGACAGGTCAAGCAGCCTTGCCACAAAGTCAATCACATCTCCCTTGGCACCGCAGCCGAAGCAATAGAAGTAATCCTCGTTCAGCTTCAAGCTGGGGTGTCTGTCATCGTGGAAAGGGCAGCAAATCATCCCGGAGCGATTGATTTTCAGCCCGTAGTGTTCGGCGGCTTGCCTAACCGTGACCGCCGCCTTGACTGTTTCAAAAATGTTCATTTGCATAACCTCCTTGATTTTTCTCGATGATTTTTTCATCTGCCTGAATATACGCAGAAAAACGCTTTCAACCGAAAAATCAGGCACTTCCGCAAGCAAAGCAAAAAGCCGCCCCGAAAACTTGAAAAAATGCAAGTTTCGAGACGGCAGTGTTCACACAAAGTTGGTTGATATTGTTCCGTAAATAGAATATAATTGAAGTTAATATGAATCAGGAGGGATGATACAGAAATGAAATACCTGTCTACATTTGAAGTTGCCGAGAAATGGGGTATCTCTCCCCGAAGAGTTGGTATCCTCTGCAACAATGACCGCATACCGGGCGCACAGCGGGCAGGAAGCCGCTGGATCATCCCGGAGGACGCTGAAAAGCCGACAGATGCCCGCATTAAAAGCGGAAAATATATCAAACAGAAAACAGACAGAGGGGAGGAAGCATAATGGCTGATACTTATTTACCCGCCGATGTTCGGAAAAGAATCGTTGATGTAATGAGAGAACGCAAGATGACCCAGCGAGAACTGGCACTTCGGATTGATGTGAATGAAAGCACCATCAGCCGCTTCCTTAGCGGAAAGACCGAAAAGCTGAGCGAAGAAAGCGTTATCCGCATCGCCAGAGTGTTCAATGTGTCCACGGACTTTATCTTGGGTACGACCGTAATCCCGGATAAAAAGAACTACGATATTTCAGAACTGGGATTATCTGTTGAAGCTGCAAAGAATCTTTATACCGGAAAGGTCAACAATGATGTAGTCAACCGTCTGCTGGAAAATCCCCGCTTTGCCATGGTTACTTATATGATTGCACAGTATATGGATGATACCCTTGCAAGAGGATATGCCGCACAAAACCAGATGTTTGCTACCGTTGGCTCTCTGCTGTTGGGACAGAACCAAGCTCCCGAAGCAGTACAGGCAGCCCGAACCGCTAATGCCATGAAAATTCCCGCTTATCAGGCAGACCAGACCACGATTCAAAACACCTTTATGACGGTGGTTAAGGAAATCAAGAAAGAAGCAGGCAGCGATTTGGTCGCAGCCAAGGCAATCAGCAAGGAAGCCACCGAAAAGATGTTTGCCGAGCTGACCAAGGGGCAGGATATGCAGAATCCGACCATCACGCCGGAAGCAGTTGTTGATGCTATTACAGGCAGCATTTCCGGTGTCGATGGAGTCAATCAGGAAGCTCTGGACAACTTTAACAAAGCCTTGCTGGGGCTGATGCAGACGATGGTGCTGCCGGAAGATGATGGACAAGATAACTAACGAGCAGCTCTGTATTGCGGCGCAGAGCGGTGACAAATGGGCAGAAAACGCCCTTGTAGAGAACAATCTGCGGTTTATCCGAAAGACGGCATACGAGATATGGAGCGCACAGCGGGAGCTGAACGTTGCCCTCGGCATTGAACTGAACGATTTGGTGCAGGAGGGTTCATTGGGGCTTCTGGGCTGCATAAGCAGCTTTCAACCCGACTACGGGAACAAGTTTTTGACCTATGCTGCCCCGGCTATTCATAATGCCATGCTGGACTACATCCGCAGGCTGAATCCTACCTTTGAAGCCAAAAATCTGGACTGTATCATTCGTCTGGATGAGGTCAAAAAGGGCGAGAATAAGGGACAACATGAATTTATAGCAGATTCCAGAGTACAGAACCCAGAGCAGATTTTCATTGCAAAGGAAACCCACGAAGAAATCCATACGGCTCTGGAAATGATTGATGAGCGAGAGAAAGCCTATCTCTGGTATCGCTTTGGCTTTGAGGACGATGTCCTCCATCCTCTGAGCGAAACGGCGAAGCACTTCCATCTGTCAGAGAGCAGAGCAAAGTCCACGGAGAAATTGGCTCTGGATAACTTCTGGCTGGAACTGCCTTGGTGGTACTAAATATTCAAAGAAAGGGACATGTAATCATGGAAAAATATAAAATACTCATCATCGAAGATGACCCAATCATTCAAACTGAATTACAAGTTCTGTTAAACGGAAACGGATATGAGGCATCCGCAGTTACTGACTTTACATCAGTTATTCTCACCCCCTTTCTCGTTGGAAAGTTGGTGGTGCTTCCCCCTTTTCGCGGGGCAATACTGCCTTTTGAAAAAAACGCCGAAGATTTTCGGATTTTTTTCAAAAAATTTTTTGAGCAGCAAAATACGCCTGTCCGAAAAGCCCGGACAGGCGCATAGGTATTGTAAGCAGTATTTAGATGATTAGACAGTTCATATATACAAGCGTAATTTTCCCCGGTGGTGGGCGGGCTTTTTTTGATGTGTCAATGACCGTCGGATTTTGTCGATAGGGTATGTGCTTCATGGCGGCTACCTCCTTTAGCCGCCGCTTTTAACAGTGATACCGCGTCATTTCATTAGAAGATAAAAAGAAACGGCGGCTTTGATTTTTCAAAGCTGCTGCGGAAATCAAAGAACGACAAGCAACAGTTCTGATTTTGCTCCAATATGGTTATTAGGGGCACAAATTAAAATCAAAAAAGAGCCGATAACAGCAGTATTTCAAACTGCATATTATCGGCTCTGCGTCTGTGCGTCTGGCTCTTTTAATTAAATTATTTCTGTTGTTTTTTGGCTTTATTATATGTATTAGCTAACTGTCCACAAGCTGCTTTAATCTCTCTACCATGAGAAACTCTCATGGTAACTTCAAGTCCTGTTTGCTCTAATTGATGTTTGAACGCAACCATTTCTTGTTTTTGTGGTGCTCTAATTTTTGAATTACTCGTCGGGTTGTATTGCAGCACGTTAATCATAACATTTTTGCCCTTAAACCATTTTGCAAGTTGCCTTATATCTGAGGAACGGTCATTTATACCTGGTAAAAGCAAATACGCAAATACCACTTTTCGATTATGCCTTTGAGAATAGGACAATGCTTGCTTAACAACATCTTCAATAGCGTACATGTGCATATGAGGAATGATACAGTTTCTCGCAGCCTGTGTTGCTGCATGTAAAGATATTGTCAACTGAATTTTTAGATGTTCTTCGCGCAATTTTTTTAATTGATTAACTGGACCAACTGTTGATACGGTAATGCCGTCGGTTGGAAAGTTAAGTCCATTTCTATCTCGAAGAATATGGATTGCTGCAATCAAGTTGTCGTAATTGAATAAAGGTTCTCCCATTCCCATAAAAACGATACGATTTACTTTTTGACGTATCAATACAACCTGCTGCACAATTTCAGACGGTGTTAGATTACGAACAAAACCATTGCGTCCGGACTCACAAAAAATACAGCCAACAGAACAACCAACTTGCGTACTTACGCAAACAGTCCCACCATCTCGCCGTTTAATAAAAACCGTTTCAATATACCTGTTATCTTTCAATTCATAAACATACTTTTCAGTATCGCTACTTTTATAGACTTTTTTTGTTGATATTGATAGATTTTCTTTGTGAAATGGCTGTTTATACAATTCCGTATATAAGGCTCTTGCTTTATCCTCTCCAATTACTTCCGACATTTCTTTGTAAGTAAATCCGTATGGGTCATTCAATATTTCCGTAGGTGTACTTTTAGGTAAGTGTTTCATTTAAATATCCTTCCTTTTCAAAATTAAAAAGTTTGTTTTTCAGAGTTTTTGATTATGATTTCTAGTTTTTCAACATCAACGATATGCGTTAATTTACATTTAGGGCAGAAAAGAGGAAAATTTCTTAATACCGTATTATAAAATACTTGAACCCTCGTCTTTCCGTTACAAATTGGACATTTTATCCAATATTTTTCAAGCATAATATTTCTCCTTTTGCGCAAAAAAATGCAGGTCAATTCTCAACATGAGCATTGACCTGCATTTATACATATAATACTACAACAAAATTAAGGCATAGTTTTTATACTATGTCTATACGTCGTTAGTTTTGTTGTATAGCATACGCAAAATAAGCATGACAAAAAAGCCCATATTGAAAATGGGAAAAATCTTTTTTGATTTCAATGCTTATCGAATACGCATGCTATGTAACATAAACATTTCCCCCTTTTAATAATACTATACAAAAAAAGCGGATAGTTGTCAACATATACATATGAATTATTTTGGCTAACTAATAGAACAGTGTAGACATATCCAAGAAGAAAGGTGAACAGTAAAATGTAATAGGGTGAATACAGATGTGGTGTATATCATACCTGACGAAATAGCGCAAGTCTTGCTTCCGGTACAGCGCAACCGATTTGTGATGACCCAATATCCGCTTCCCTTCAAAACGGCAGAAATGCTGGAACAGCTTCTTGGGCGTTCTTATCCAGAAGATCCTGATAAAGACAATCTGGCAGGATACAGTACAACTGTCCATACTACGGAAGTGAACCGTATAATCGCCCTTAACTTTATCCTAAAAGCGTCCTTGATCTATGGTGCAATTGTTCTGATGGTGATGTGTCTTACCGTGCTGGCTCTTCAGCAGCTCCTGGATGCAGAAAAAAACAACTACAGATTTTCGGTTCTGCGAAAAATGGGAGTGGAAGAGAAGGACCTGCATACTTTGGTTCTAAAACAGCTTGGTGTTTGGTTTGGGATGCCGATCACAGCGGCAATCGTTGTAGCAATTATTGTGATTGGCTATTTTCTTCAAAGTGTTTCTGCTGAAATCTCAGCTTATATTGGCTGCGGAGCCTTGATGGTACAAGTAGGGATTATCATTGGTATTCTTTTCTTACTGCTGATATGCTACTTCATAAGTACATGGATATTGTTTAAGCGGTCCATTTCGGAGAACTGATAAAGTCACAGTACAAAAAGGAAAAGCCGCCTGTATGAGCATTTGATATGCCCGCACAGGCGGCTTGCTTTATCTCTGGTAATCAGTCCAAAGGTTTATATTCTGTAACAGTTTTCAGGTATGTTTCCGGGTCGCCGTTGAGAACTAAATCTGCATAGGCTGCCGGATCGTTGTAAATCAGCCAGTCCAGCTCTGACCGCTGATATATATTATCGGCAACCTCATTCTCTACCGCAATCGTATCAATGGCAATCATGCTGCCATTTGCAAATTTCAGCTCCACACAGGCAGTATCCATATTGAACTCACAAGAAAGTAAACGCTTCATTTTGCCCTCCTTAGATCATGCCGAAGTGCTTGAGCGCCTCCTTGATTGCTTTTTCCTTATCGGGCGGGCATTGGGGCTGTTTTGCATCATCGGACTTCGGTTTGTTGTAATTTTCTCGCTCGATGATACCGCATTTCTGCTTCACCTGAGCGATATACAAGCTGCTGACCTTGAGTCCGGTATGCTCCAGCACATATTCCTTGATTTCCGAATAGGTGGCTTTCTTCTCTGCATCGGTGAGATCAAGTTCGTCCATGTGGATGTCTACCTCGATATGTTGCTTTGCATTAAGTTTGGACAATAAACATACCGTCTCAACGGTATTCCCTTTGTCCCACAAAAGCTCCGTAACTTCCCCGCCATCCTTGAACACCGGAAAATTCAGGCCAATCCGCTTTAGCGGATATTCAGACTCGTCATTCCTGTAAATTTCAATTTCCTTAATCAAGGCTGTGACCACATTTCTCTTTTCTTCGTCATTTATTATATTATAAACGCAGTCGAAATTCACCATGATTTTGTAAATATTCTCAAGAGTAATTGCCTGTTGCTTAATTGCATCTCGCCGAAGTCTGGCATCTTCGATTTTTTCCTCCAGCTCAACAATGACATCATATAGGGAATCTAACCGCAAGGTCATATCATGGAGCTTTCGTTCCCGGTATTTTGCATCAGCAGGGAGACTGTCAATTTCCCGTTCCAATCTTGTTTTATTCAGATCAACTTCCTTCAGCTTTACCTGATAGCCCTCCAATTCTTTATCCACTGCTTTCGTGTCAATCTGAACGCCAATCCGTTTTTTAATGGCCTGGGCATATTCCTCATTCCTTACGATCTCACGAATTGCCTCAATGACCATCGGTTCAATATCGGTCTTTTTCAGCATTGCCTTATATTCACAATGCTTACCCCTGACCATCCTATTCCGACTACATACATAATAGTAAATTTCTTTGTAAGTGCCATCTTTATTTGTCCATGCGTGTTTATTCGTATACATGGGACTTCCACAAACCGGGCATTTCAGCAGACCTGATAACAAATGAACTCGATCCCGCCCAATTTTTGACGGTTGCTTTACTCCGGTTCTAAGACGCTTGGCATGAGCCTTTTCCCATACCTCCTCACTAACGATTCCTTTATGCTGTCCCTCTGTCAGAATGTAATCGTCATTTCTTTTCATCTGGTAATCGTTTTTTGTGCCTTTGACTTTTTCCTTCGTTCTCCGTCCATAGGCAATTTTACCGCAATAAACCGGGTTATCCAATATCAGTTTAATAAAATGTCCTGTCCAATCCTCTAATGTGCCATTCTGCCTCGGAATTTTCCGTATACCTTGTAAGTTCAACTGATTCGCAATACCACCCAAACCGATTTCCGATGAAGTATATAATTCAAAAATCTTCCGTATTGCCACAGCCTCTGTTTCTTCAATCATCAGCTTGTTATCTTCCAGTGTATATCCGTAGGGAGCAAAGCCACCATTCCATCCACCTTGCCGTGCCTTTTCGCGCCGTCCGTTCATCGTCTGCTCGATAATATTCTCACGCTCAATCTCAGCCACAGCAGATAGTACAGAAATCAAAAGTTTTCCGCTTGTCTGAGAGGAATCAATCCCTTCTTCTATGCAAATCAGATTTACACCATAAGATTGAACCAACTCCAAAGAGTTAAGTATATCTGCTGCATTACGGCCAAACCGTGACAGCTTATACACTAAAATATAGTCAATGTCCAAGCCATCCTCAATATCTCTGAGCATTTTTTGAAAGGCAGGCCGTCCCTCAATGGATTTACCGGATTTACCGGCATCTTCATAAGTATCAACAATGATCATTTCCTCACGATCCGCAAATCGTGTCAGCATATTTTTTTGACCTTCCAGGCTGTATCCGTCCACTTGCATCTCTGTGCTGACCCTCGGATACAAAACACAGCGTTTTCCATATCGATTCATAATTCATACCTCCAAAATTTACTTTTGGAAAATATCCTATGTAAAGCTGCGATTCTCACGCAGCTCCGTCAACCTCGCCCAGCACTCTCATACCATATTTCTCGATGATATGTGCCAGCGAAGTGATAAACGCTTCAAATTTTTGTTCCGCCAGAAGTTCTTCTGACCGGATTTCATCTGAAGGAATCAATGCGCTTTTATTCTGGATATTCTCCATTCAGAATCACCTCCGCAATTCCTAACGAAATTATAACTCTACTTGCACAGCCTGAAAATGATACGGCCTTTCGGCACTTTTATGTAATCCCCAGACTGCACAAGAGCGTCTTGTTTATATTTTCCATGTCATCCTTGTTTAGATGACCAATATAGTTTTTTAACCTCGACTTGTCGATTGTTCTGATCTGTTCCAGCATAACAACAGATGGTTTCACCAAACCGCATCTGTCATTTAAGTGGTAATGCGTGGGGAACTTTCTGCTTTTTTTGCTTACACTGGTAATTGCTGCAATAATAATCGTAGGACTGAAACAATTTCCCACATTGTTTTGAAGAATGAGTACAGGACGAGAGCCACTTTGTTCGGAGCCGATACCAGGGCTTAAATCAGCCGAATATATGTCACCTCGATGGAATTTTTCAAACATCACTCTCGCCTCCTTAATATCTTAATACTTAAACAGCCGCACCAGTCTGAAAGAAATCTTCGGATAAAAACCTGGTGCGGCTACTGTTATTCTGTTCGGATTACTCGTCATATTTGCCACGCCCCCTGACGATGGGAACACAACAGGTCTCCGCTGGCGCGGCTGTCATAACTCCGCAGCATCGTTCGTATCGTGTGCCGCAGGGTTCCCCCCAAGTCTTTGGCGGGCCGTGAGGAAGTATCTTTAAGCCCCCATGCAGTCATCGCGCCGGATCTGCCACAATCCGTTTTATGAAATCGTAGATCGCTCCGAAGCAGTTCTTTCATCACCTCCCTGACTGCTCCATCTTCGCGGCGTTTCATATTCGCTCATACATGGGTTTATGTACCTGTTGTGCTGTCTATTCGATTGTCAATGTGCAGATGAAGGAGGAAAACTTGTCCTTCTTATTAACACTGACAAAAAGGCAAAAAACAGGCGCATCAAATGAAATTTTATCAAAAATATTTTACAAGCTGTTTTAAGCCACGTCGGATACTGTCTCGGACACGGCTTGGGTCTACACCTTCTACTTCAGCAATTTCATTTACCGTCATTCCCAGGTAGTATCTTGCATAAATCCTCTCTGCCTGTTTCTCCGGCAGCTTCATCACAGCGGCATAGACCTGCTCCTGAAACTGTTTTTCCTCCAGAACCATCTCCGGTGTCTGCGGCTTCAACAGCACCGCATTTTCAATGCCATTCTCGCAATCCAGAGAATACTGTGCTTTATAACGATACATCTTTCGCTCATACGCAGCCTCCGCACGTTCAGCTGCTCGAATAGTCTCCATTACTTCCTCTGTCACATCTACAAAAAAGTCTGTTGTATAAACATCAGGATAAAGTTCCCGAAGGTTAATTTTCTTCATTATGTACCTCCATTTCGATTCACGGGTGATTGACGGGTGAATCGAATGGAGGCGGAGACCGACACCGGCAGACAACCGGGTCATCTCCGAAAAAATGGCAACAAAAAACGCCAGATTTCCGTGAGGGAAAACTGGCGCGCCAAGAACAGCCATTATTATACTGAATTACATGGAACGATAATGCCGATGCAATGTTATACTTGCCCGGAGGAGGAGCAATGCTTTTTTTAACTGATGTAGATCATGTGAGCTTTGAAAAAGCAAACGAGACACGGCAAAATAACCTCCAATCGGCTACCGTGTCCCTGCAAGTCGTCATAGGATTGTGTAAATCGAGTAGGAGGCGGTGACTAACCGCCGTCCTCTCACACCACCGTGCGTACCG
>ENA-OYAL01001114-OYAL01001114.1-human-gut-metagenome-genome-assembly--contig:-NODE-1114-length-10007-cov-12.237440_pt1 | contig 10007 bp, 7 predicted proteins | sample MGYA00244516_ERZ652817 | MGnify/ENA primary metagenome ERZ652817 (study PRJEB26926, sample SAMN06164692) | human gut metagenome | biome: ENVO:00009003; feature: ENVO:2100002; material: ENVO:00002003...
GTTTGTCAATGACGGACAACTTGCTATTTTTTGATTTTATTTCGAACTCACGTTAATTATTATTCCTGGCAACGGTTGCAGCAGTTGCATTCAAGGGGCGATGGACCAATATCAGGGAAGATGGTAAATGCGGTAATAGTGTAGAAATAGATCCCCCTAGTGACAGCTCAGGAGAAAGTAGAAATCACGGTGCTCCTACCAATTAACAACAAATAATTCACGAGGGTGTCTGAAAAGGGCATCCTCTTTTACAAAAAATGAGGGTACCCTTTTCGGACACCCTCATCCAAATCCTTCAATGTTGCTCCATTATCGCAGGAAGCATCAAACGGTCGCCACCGGATATATTCCTTTTCTTCCAAATATCTGATTAAAGAAGCATATACCGAATTCCGTAATCCGTCAATATCTACAAAAGTCTTACGTACTATATCTTGCTCTACTTTTCTTATCAATGCCGTTCCTTTGGGATGCCTTTTCTCCTCGCCAATGCTTTTTATATAGATAAGTCAGCTTTTATGCAATGATGCCGCCAAATCATATTCTCGCTCTGTTGGAGAAATACCTTCTTTATCCTCGTATCTATACAGGTTTCCATACAGCCCCAAATAGATGTCGCATAGCTCAACTTCTTTCAGGTAAACATGATTTGTAGGATACTCATTAGCCGGAACTTACTCACAAATAAACGGTTTAAAAAATTTGCCCAATAGTACGTCTGTTCGGATATAATGACAAAGCATTGCACGTTCTTTGGCAAACTCACTCTGTAGTTGCTGCTTATGAATATTCTTATTCGTTTCATGATGGAAAGGATTACACTATTTCAACTTTAATCTTTATATCAAATATATTGGCTATACGTTCTATATCCCGTTTCTTGGTAAGCGTATTGCTACATGTCATCAGATACCAACCATTACCGACAGGCTTTTGTGAACTTTTATATTTCTTGTCAAGCGTATTAGAAATCAAAGGCACTTTATTTTGTTTCATTCCTAAAGTACGAACACGTTCGGCACCTACTTCTATCACAAACTTACGGAAAGTTTCAGCTGCTTGTGGCTCTTGAATCACGCGACCATCAGCGAATGTAATCTTCAATCGGGTAGCCGGCGCAATTTCGCCTTTTGGTCCGGTCTTACCTATTTCTTTATGTTCCACCTGTGGGTCAGGAAGAATCTCTTTGGCATCCGCTATATCTGCTGTGAAATTTCGTTTACGAGACAAATGTACACTAATAGGCGAGCCAGGTACATAATCCACGACAAGCACTAATTCACGCTGCACTTGCTTCAAAGCCGGTGCAATCGTCTCGGTTACAATCGGAAGGATTTCTTTTTTGATGATGTTCTCTTCCAAATCACTCACTTGTTTTTCGAGGTCTTCATTCAATGAAAGACCTTCTTTACGCAATGTTTCCATTGCTTTGTATAGGTCACTTAGTCGGGACATAGGCTATAAAGTGTTATCTATTTTAAAATAATATTTATATCATAATCAAATTCTTGTAATTTTAGTGCACTATCAATTACAAAGTCGATGCAAAACCTACAATCTATATTTCTTAAAATATTCTTTCTTTCATAATATTCTTGTGGTAAAGCCTCATATTCTTTACCTTCTTCCCTCCACCATACATTAACTTCTGGAGTTATTGTTTCAAAATACGTGTACTTCTTATAATCAACACCAAGGGCAGTAACTTTTAGAACCTCACGAATTTTATTCACAGTATTTGTCACCTGTTCAAACCAACTTGCTCCAGCTCTATCATCAGAGCCTACTAATTTTCGATAATCCTTACCAACTTCATCTCCTATATTTAATAAACTATCAACACTATACTGTTCTCGCTTACTTGATTCATATGTAGATAATAACTCCATAAATGCAATTTTACTATTTACAATACACTCATAAAGTTTTCCCTCATTATATTTCAATTCAGCGGTATCAATATATCCTTTGACATTATCATAAGAAACTAAGCTCGATATTGAAATATCCTTAAATTCAATTCCAAATTGAATTGGAATGTTTTGTTCTAAAAAGTCTGTCATTGTAATGCGACTTATCTCTATATCAGACTTGGACGGGAACTGTCCTTTATGTTTTATGTTGACACGCCTATCTTTTAATGCTCTCATAGATTCTTTAAGAGTCAATTCTGGATAGTCATCCCAATAGCTCATAAAATTAGTCTGAGCTTTCATCCCCTTATTTTCAGCAACAAGCAACAGAAACATTTCCGCACAGTCATGGAATGCCAAAATAGAAAATCCAGCAATAGTTTCAACTTGCATTGATTGTTGTACACCTATATTATATAAATATTTTATAATCGCAAGTCGTCGTATAATTATTCCCTTGTCTAAAATATTTTTCATGTTCATTTCCCTTTTATCAATTGTCTTATATAGCTACTAATCATATTTGAATCTTGTTGGCATTATCCTTTTTCATATTCTTCACGTGTGATTGGAGTCCAGGGATCAACAATGAGAACTTCGTCATAAGTGAGATTATAAAGTTGATAGACCATTTTATCCAACAAAGACATATCTTCACTTTTGTCTTTCATTAGCATCACGATTATAGACTCTATTTTCAACCTATCTATTTCATTAATTATAGGTAATGGAAACTCCTTTAAATCTTGTACCAATATTTTAGGAAATGCACCTTTTGTCGCTTTTGGAGAATGATTAAAGTGAAAAAATGTTGCTAATTTAGAATTTAATATACCCCATAAAAGAGTAAGAGAGAAATTCCCATTTTCTCTTGAAATTATTGGCAATAACTGTGGGTCATTTAAATACGGCTTATCAACAAGGCATGCAATAATTGTTGGATTAGTAATTTCCCTAACTAACAAACGGGGTTGAGTAAAAAATTTCAAATCAACATAACAAGCTACATGCTTACCATATTTTATATAATCTCCTGTAGCTCTATATCCATATTTGGAAATATCCTGGCCATATATTTCCTGAATAAAATACTCTGATGTTTTTTCTTTAGAGTGCCATAATCGCTCTTCTTTTATTCTTTTTCCTTCTTCTGAACCGTAATTTTTCATCAAATCAGACAATCTATAAGGAATATACCCCTGTGAACAATCAAACAAATCGTAGATATGCGCTATGCTATTTGACATCTTATTAACAATAGCCTTAACATTCTCTTCCAGAAAAAAAGCCAATCCCCAATTTTGATTCATATCCAATAGATCATCTTTTGAAAGTATCAATTTGGAAGTATTTATTAGTTCATTAAAAGACTTTGCAAAACGTGTATTTCTGTACCCTACACTATTGGTTTGTACATCATTCTTTTGCCACAAAATTATAGAATTCAAAACTGTTGCAGATTCAAAAATCGGAAATTTAGTACAATCTAATACCTCGATAAGCATCCAGTATGTAAATAAATTCCTCCTATACTTAGCTGCATAAGTATTAAACAACCAAGTATTAGGTATAATATATGATAATATACCATATTCGCAAAGAAATTGCTTTGCACATTCTATAAAATAGTAGTAGATCTCATAATCAGGCACATTACCCAAGGCGCTAACTACAGCTTTTCTATAGTCTCCTTTTATTGAAACACCATATGGTGGATTCCCAATCACCACATCAAATCCATCCTTTATACCAAACATCCACTCTGCATCGAAGAATGAAGCGGAAGTGTTTTGGTTGAACATATCCCAAGATGCAAGCTGATTGGCTGCATCAGTGGTAAGAAAACCATTATCTGACAGTTTTTCAGCCATCTCTGCACGAAGTGTAATAAGCCTTTCCTTCCATTTACGTTTTGTACGAACAGTCTTAGCACCGAATATCTTATGATTAGCTTCTTTTAGTTTGTTTTCTATTTCAATGATTTCGGGTGTACGACCTAAGTTATTTTCTGTCTTTGCCAAAGGAATAAGCGAGTTGGCAGCCACAAATTTGGCCTCGAGGTTAGGTAACGGACGGATACCGAAATTATTGGCAGGATCAGCAGTTGTCTTTTGGTCCACCACGAGTGAGATAAAGAAACGGAGCTTACTTATCTGAATGGCAATAGGCTGAATATCTACACCATAGATACAGTTCTCTATCAAATAAAGCTTACGAGCATAATCGGGATTGTTAAGATTCTCATCGAAAGAGTTCTCAATGTCTTTCAAACGCTCTTCCCGTTCTTCTCTTGATTCTGCCTGAAATGCAGTACGGCTTTCATTGACCGCCTTGTCGAGCATCATCTTTCTCCATTGCTCGTTGGTAGGATCAAGTTTAGAAAGGATATGAACCATCTGCTGAAGCATACCTACAGGAAATGCTCCCGAACCGCAGGCAGGGTCGAGTATTTTACAATGATAGATAGCCTCCATCACTTGCTGCTTTTGTGCATCGGTCAATAAATCCTCTTCATCTACATAACTGACAAGTTTACGATATTCCGCTTCTAATTCTTCACCTACTATGCGCTTGAGATGCGCTATGAGACTTTCATCCACCATATATTGCACAATATCGCGCGGAGTATAGAAAGAACCGGTTTGCTTACGCGTAGTCTGTGTTTCCGGATTGTAAGAAGCCAATAAATTCTCAAACACTTTACCCAATAATTCCGGATCGAGCGACACTTCTTGGTCGAAAGGTGTATTTTCTTCTACTGTGAAGTTATACCGTTTCAAAATGTCAATAATGCCACGGGCACTGACACGCTTTTTCTTCTTGTCTCCATACCATTCCGAGAGGTCGATATTTTTGCCCACCTCTTCGCCAAAGAACAAGTAATCGGGAACAACAAGTGATTTTTTAACTTCTTCGCGGTCGGAAAATCCATCTACATAGTTTTTATTATCCTTGTCATCCAAACAGTCGAACAAACCGCCATTAAGAAATGGTACGGTACGATTGGCCAAATCGATAAACAACTGCGGATTCTTGAACATGGTTTCGTAACGCATCAGTTTATTATTGTCATAATCTCCACGCCCGAAACGGAAATGACGTTCACTTAGTTCGCTGTTTCCCTCTTTGGTTATCGGGCTATTGAGCATTGCGAAGAACAAGTTTTGAAGAATGGCCTTGTAATACTTACTTTCGTATGATTTATAGAACAGGTCTACTTTTGTATTTGGATTAAAGTCTTCAATTAAGTTTTCTCTTATATACTCTTCATCAAAGAACTCTTCCGGTATCAGCTGCTTCTGTTTCAGGAACCACACAAAGATAAGACGAGTAACCAAACGGATGGCAGCTTCAGCATTATACTTGTCATCGTCATTTTTATCATCCAATTTATTCGGGAAACGTATAATTTTGACTGCCCATGCATACCAGTCGGAGAGTTCCTGATAGAATGCCTTGGTCAATACTTCTACAGAGAAGCGTTCTGCCAAATCCTTCTCATTGGTAACACGACCTAAATTGTTTAGATATTTATTGGGAGTATAATAAGCAATACCTTCACCCAAATAGTAGGAGTAGCGACGAGGATTAGAGTAAATACGCTGCAGCCTGCCTTCTTCGGTTTCATTCAAGTCAATAGTAATCAAAGAGAAACGATAATTGGCATCGCTATTCTCCGGTACAAAAAGCACCAAAGCTCTGCTTTCCCATTCGTCTGCAAGAAAACGAAATGCCTCTTTCGACAAGCCTACACGAGCATCTTGTGTAGAGTTGTGACGTACTTCGTACACTACCAAATCGAGTGTTTTACTTGAACCCAATTTGGTGATTGCGCGTATATATTTGGTTTGGCGTTCTATATCAAGACTTGTTGCTTCTACCACGAAATCTTCCGGTAAAAACTTATATTGCAAGAAGTCGACAAACTCTGTGCGATTGTATCTTTTGTTAAATTCCATAATTAATACTTATTGTTAGATATTAGATTATTTTCTCCGGAAATTACATCATCCACCAAACGTTTTAAATCTTCCTTATTCGGTAAATATAGCTCATATTTAGATACAAACAGCTGTGAGTCCATGCCATAGGTAGCATATTCTACCATCAATTCATCTTTGGTTCTACTTAATATTATACCAATAGGAGGATTGTCATCAGTTGTATTTTCTTCCTTTGCAAAATATCCCATATACATATTCATTTGCCCGATATCTTTGTGTTTTACGGCATTTTTCTTCAAGTCATATGTTGCGTAGCCATTTATGTTGGCTTCTAACTCTAATCCTTTGTATATAAACAATCTCTTCATTTTCTACACAACATAAATTTAGCTGCAAAAGAAGCTAAAAGTCTCCATTTGACCAAACTTACTTGCTCTAAAAAGCATATAACTCGCCTTAATTCTTCATATTTAGGAAACAGCCTAAGTATTAACTTTAAAAAGAAGAATTATGCTTGAAACAATCATTCGACGCAAATGGTACTTGCAAAAGCACCTCGACGCTCCTTTATTGAAGGAACGTGAAAACTATCTTGCTTTCATGGCTGAAAAGCGCAACTACAGCCATAATTATCTGCTTTCTTTGGCAGATTATCTACTACTGATAGTCACAAGCCTCAAGCTTGAAGATGGCTTCTCTGAACAGGTCCCTATCAGTAGCATCAAGGATGCCGCCATCACATGGTCAAAGACAAAAAAGAACCATCCGATGAAGAGAAAGGACAACAGTCCCAGCAGTGTTCGAAAATATATGGATATTGCTTTTTCATGGCTTGCCTACATAGGCAAGTTAGATGGCATCTATACAAATAATGCTATTATTTTGAACCGCCTTTTTACCCGTAAACATCATAAGTTACGTTATCTCACCTATCCTTTGTTAAAAGAACGGGCTGAGTATCTTCAAATATGGGAAGACAAAGGTGCGGCTACACAAACACTACGGGATATAGCCGCATACCAACTTCATTTAATTGACTATCTGCATGTTGAGGACAGACGCATGGTCAGTATTGAGGATATCCGAGAATCCGCTGACAGTTGGATGACTGTACAGAAGCCCGGTGTAAGAGATGCATCCGGGATATACGCAAGAAGACGTTTTATATCATATACTACCAGTTGGTTATCTTATATGGGTCAGCTTATATGTGAAGATGATGCGTTTCCCTTTAAAGAACATGTGATGGAATATCTTGATTGGCTGAAACAAAACAAAGGCTATTCTTCAAGCACCACCGAAGGCAGATACAGTCAGCTCAAAACGATGATGCTGAACTTAAAAGTCGACGGATTGAAAGATATAACGTCTTCAGTTCTTGATGACTATATACGTAAGAGACATGATGAGGACGGTTGTAACAGAAGAACGATAGCCGATACCGTCACTGTCCTTCGTGGATTTTTCAGATACGCAGAAGAAAAAGGTCTGTGTAATCCCGGACTTGTGTATAGCTTAAAAGCCCCGAGAGTATATGCCCATGAAAACCTGCCTTCGTTTGTCCCTTGGGAGACAGTTCAAGATATCCTGCAATCCAAAAAGGATGCCGCCGGGACAGGTGTCAGGGATTATGCCATATTGCTTCTTTTGACTGTCTATGGCCTTCGTTGCAGTGAGGTGACAAACATGAAGTTGAAAGATATAGACTGGCGGAATGAAACGCTGTATTTAAGACGGGCCAAGAACTGCAGGCCACAAGTGCTACCTTTGCTTCCCATCGTTGGCGATGCCATTATCAGATACATCAAAGAGGCACGCTTTAATAAAAGCGGAAACGAATACCTCTTTTTATGCAGACGTGCCCCTCATGAACAGCTTTCCACTTCGACTATATACAAGCTGGTCAGGGACGAGCTGAAAGGCAAAGGACTGGAGTTGCGCCATTACGGGCCGCACAGCCTGCGTCATACTTGTGCCACACGCCTTATCAACACCGGGCATTCCTTGAAAGAAATCGCAGATTTGCTGGGGCACATCGGGCTTGATACCACACGCATATATGCCAAAGTCGACATTAAGAACTTACGTAAGGTTGCTGACATGGATTGGGAGGGCTTGCTATGAAACTGAATGAAATGACAGAACTTTATATAAGTTACAGACGGGCTTTGGGAGAAAAGTTCAAGACAAACGCGCAAGCATTGCGTTCTTTTATGAAGCATATCGGTGGCGATACGAATCCGGTGGAACTGACAGTAGGACAGGTCGAACCCTATTTATATTATCCCACAGGAACGGTCACTGCCGGCTGGTTCATAAGGCACACAGCCTTAAAGGGCATGTTCCAATGGGCCATGTCACGGGGTATAATGAACAATGTACCCCTTCCCGCAGACTTGCCCAAGCGTTTGGAGCACATGACACCTTATATTTATAGCAAACCGGAACTGCAACGGTTGTTCCGCTCAGCCATGGAATATCAGAAAAACCGGAGTAAAATCCATCCTGAATGCATGAAGATGATACTGCAACTGACCTATTTTCTTGGATTGAGGCTCCACGAAACGATGTCTTTGAGAATAAGAGACCTGAACCAACCGGATTTGTATGTGCATATACGAGAATCGAAATTTTACAAGTCACGGATTGTCACATACAACCATAAGGTTGGAGAGTTGATTGATACTTTTTTGAAATGGAGAGAGAAACAAGGCATGTGCTGCGTACCCGAAAGCAAACTCTTTTTAGATAAGAAAGGCTTGGACATGCATATAGACACCGTGAGAGGTGCTTTTGAAAGAATCAGGGAACATGCCGGTATCTCCCGTTCGGATAAATCCCCCTTCCAGCCAAGATTACATGACTTGAGGCACACCTTCGCCGTCCATCGGCTTACTTCATGGTATAGGGAGAATCAGGACGTCCAACAGTTGCTCCCTGTGTTGAGCACATATCTTGGACATACACATTTATCCCATACGTCAGTCTACCTGACCATGACCGATGGACTGCTGGGAGAAGCAAACAACCGTTTTGAATCATACATAAAACAAGGAAAAGATGAATGAAGAAAATAAGTTTTATGCCGGATACTGGATACGAAGGTTTCTTTGTGAATATCTGACAAATATACGTAACCTGTCTGCCAATACGCTTAAATCGTACCGGGATGCGATCAGATTGCTGATGCCTTTTATTGCCAAGTGTGTGAAAAAAGAAGTGGACAAGATACTCCTTACTGATATTACAGATACCAGGGTTGCCGACTTCCTGGAAAGTCTTGAAAAAGACAGGTCATGTTCAATCAAGACCAGAAATATCAGACTGGCTGCTTTTTGTTCTCTTGCAAAGTATGTATCCGCCAACAGTCCGGAGCATATAGAATGGAGTCGAAATATAAGAAACATACCTGTCAAGAAGACCAGGAGGACTTTGATAACGTACCTTGAAAAAGAGGAAATGAATGCACTACTGGACGCACCAGATAAAAGTACAAGCCAAGGGTGGAGAGATTATGCCCTCTTACTTTTTTTGTATAATACGGGAGCGCGGGCAGAAGAAGCTGCTACTTTATTGATAAGGGATTTATCCCTACCCAAGAAAAAGGGCTTGGCTGTAGTGACTATAACGGGCAAGGGAAATAAAACAAGAAGATGTCCATTATGGCAACATACCCGTGAGGCACTATCTTCCATTATCAAAAACAGAACAGAGGATGACCATGTCTTTTTAAACCGAGTTGGACAACCAATAACCCGCTTTGGCATCTATGAGATGGTAACCCGTTATGCAGAAAAGATAGAAAATAAGATGCCTACAATTAAAAAGAAACGCGTCAGTCCGCATACAATCAGACATACAACCGCAACCCATCTACTCCAATCAGGTGTTGATATCAATACTATCAGAGCTTGGCTTGGGCATGTATCCATTAATACGACCAATATTTATGCTGAAGTTAATATGGAAATGAAGGCGAAAGCGTTGTCAAATTGTGAAATAGAGAAGAAGTATAAAGTGAAAAGCCATTGGAAGGACGATAAAAAACTAATGGATTTTTTGGATAGTCTGTGATATTATGCCAACTTTGCGTAGAAATTTATGTTGTGTAGAAAATGAAGAGATTGTTTATATACAAAGGATTAGAGTT
>ENA-OYAL01001140-OYAL01001140.1-human-gut-metagenome-genome-assembly--contig:-NODE-1140-length-9788-cov-3.166136_pt1 | contig 9788 bp, 9 predicted proteins | sample MGYA00244516_ERZ652817 | MGnify/ENA primary metagenome ERZ652817 (study PRJEB26926, sample SAMN06164692) | human gut metagenome | biome: ENVO:00009003; feature: ENVO:2100002; material: ENVO:00002003...
ACGAGATGCTCAGGAGTCTCGTGGGCTCGGAGATGTGTATAAGAGACAGGCTGTAGCCTTTATCATCCTTGAGCAGGATGTTATACTTCGGCGTGTGAGCCTTGATCTGGCTGGCTTCCAGCACCAGCGCTTCAAACTCGCTCTGGCAGACGATCACGTCAAAGGCATAGGCATGGGCGATCATCTGGCTGACCTTGTTGTCATGGGGCACGCCCTCGCGGAAGTACTGGCTCACCCGGATGCGCAGCCGCTTTGCCTTGCCGATATAAATGATGGTGTCCGTCTTATCCCGGATGATATAAACGCCGGGCAGCAGCGGCAGCATACAGGCTTTCTGATACAGTTCAGCTTTGGTCATGGATTCTCCTTGAAAAACAAAAAGCGGCAGGTTCCCCCGCCGCTCCATTTATAGACACAAATTACTCAGCAAAACCGGACTCCACCAGCTTGATCAAGCCGTCAACAGCAGCCTGCTCATCAGCGCCGTCAGCGATGATGCGGATGGTGGTACCGCCCACGATGCCCAGAGACAGAACGCCCAGCAGGCTCTTTGCGTTCACGCGGCGTTCTTCCTTCTCGACCCAGATGGAAGACTTGAACTCGTTAGCCTTCTGGATGAAGAAGGTAGCCGGACGAGCGTGCAGACCAACCTGATTTTCAACGGTAACTTCTTTCACGTACATAGTAAAGCGCTCCTATCTAATATCGTTTTGGGTATAGAATCTGTATCCTGTGCCTGTTGCGTTACGATTATTTTAGCGCAAGTCGAAACGGTTGTACAGTCCCCCGGCGCATTTTTGGCGGTTTCTCCAATGAAAAGCGGCCCATTTTTCATTATTTATACAAAGATAATAAAATTATTCCCCGAAGGTTAGAGGGTAGATACAAAAGTTTTCAACATTTTTTCGACCATCGGGCAATATCTCGGCCGTTTTTGTGCGTTTCCAGCACCATACCCTCCGGTCCGAGCATCCATTTTCGTGCCTTTTTCGCTGTCCGATGCACCTGCAGCTGCCGCCCGGAGTTACTTCTGTGCGCTGCCCTCGTACCGCATCCAGACCAAAGCACACTTTTTCACTACAGCCGGATATTGCTCCGGCGTGAACTCCAGCTCGGTGCCGCTGGTCAGCTTCCAGCCCATGCGGGTGTAAAGCGCTATGGCGCGGGTGTTGGTGTTCAGCACGCTCAGCACCGGGTGCTCGTGCTCGCTGAGCTTTTTGCGGGCAAAGTCCAGCATCTTCATGCCAATGCCCCTGCCGCGGGCTTTTTCAGTGACGAACAGATGTTCGATGTGCCCCACCTTGTGGTTGATGCTCACGATGCCGTCCGGCACATCCTTGGTGGTGTGCAGGTAGCACACCCAGCCTGCGGCCTTTTCCTGCCGCAGCTGCAAAAGATATTCTTCCTCGTTGAGGCTGGCACAGTATTCCGGGGTCCAGTTCTCGGCACAGGTGGTGCGCCGTCCCTCCACAAAGATGCGGGCGGCAGCAGCAAACTGCTCGTCGGTCTTGACAAGGCGCATGTTCTCGCCGCGCTTCCACTTGGGCAGCTCGGTCACAGGGTGGGTCTCACACCACTTCTCGTACAGCTCCGGGCGGCGCAGGCGGGTGCGCTCCCGGCTCTGTTCCCCGCGCCATGCATCGATCTTCTGGTGGTCGCCGCCCAGCAGCACCTGCGGCACGGCGCGGCCTTCCCACACCTCGGGGCGAGTGTACTGGGGATACTCCAGCAGGCCGTCCCAGTAGCTTTCTTCCTCGTAGCCCTTCTGCTCAGCCAGCACGCCGGGCTTCAGGCGCAGCACACTGTCCGCCACCACAAGACTGGCCAGCTCGCCGCCGGTGAGGATGTAGTCACCGATGGAGATCTCTTCATCCGCAAAAGCATCGATCACACGCTCGTCGATGCCCTCATAGTGGCCGCATACCAGTGTCAGGTTATCGTACTGGGCCAGCCGCTTTGCGTGCTCCTCGGTGTAGCGCTGGCCGCCTGCCGTCAGGAACACGATATGCGGGGCCGGACGGCCCTGTGAAGCCACTTCCTGCTGCACAGCACGCAGGCAGTCTGCGATGGGCTGAGCGTACAGCACCATGCCGCAGCCGCCGCCGTAGGGGTAATCGTCGGTCTGCTTCTGTTTGTTCAGGGTGTAGTCCCGGATCTGGTGGCAGTGGGTCTCAATAAAGCCCTTCTTTGCCGCGCGCCCGATGATGCTGGCATCCAGCACCTGCTGGCACATTTCCGGGAACAGGGTCACGATGTCCACACGCATTCCCATGGCTCACTCTTCCTCCCGTTCGCTGTCAAAGTCATCGTCCAGCAGGCCCGGAATGGGGGTGACGAGGAGATAGCCCTCCGGCGGGTTGCGCTCTTTCAAAAAAGCATCCACGCCCGGGAACATGTATTCCTTGCCGTTCGATGCTTTGACGGTGTAGATATCCTGTGCACCGGGGTGATCCACGCTGGTCACAACGCCGTACACCCTGCCGGTGTCGGCATCCCGCACTTCGCACCCGATCAGGTCGGCCACATACCAGCGGCCTGCGGGCAGGGTGGCATCATTGCGGTCAAAGTAGAACACCTGCCCCCGCAGCGCACGGGCAGCATCCATATCGTCCACGCCTTCCAGCTGCAGCAGAGCCATCTGGCCCTGTGCGCGGATGGACACGATCTTATAGGCCCTGCCGCCCTGTGCCGAGGGGTACAGCCTGCCCACCTTTTTCAGAAAGTTGACGCCGTCGCACCAAAGCTCCAGCTTCATTTCGCCGCGCACGCCGTGGGTGGTCACGACCTTGCCCGCTTCCAGATATTGCTGCATAATCTTGCTCCTATAATCAAAAAGGCCCCTTGCCGCAAGGGCAAAGGGCCTGTAGGGTGCTCAGTCGATCTCAACAAGGACCTTTTCATCGACCCGCACAGCAGCCGCGCGCATCACCACACGAATGGCTTTTGCGATCCGGCCCTGCTTGCCGATGACACGGCCCATATCTCCCTCTGCCACGCTCAGGTGGTAGACGATGGTGCCGTCCTCGCGAGGCTCGTCCACCGTGACCTTAACGGCTTCCTTATCCTCCACGAGACCGCGGGCAACTGCCAGCAACAGCTCCTGCATGAGTCAGCCCTCCCTACTTACAGAACGTTGGACTTCTTCAGCAGGACGCGAACGGTATCAGTGGGCTGTGCGCCGTTGGCGATCCACTGCTTTGCCTTCTCAGCGTCGATCTTGATCTCGGAAGGCTCCTTGTTGGGATCGTAGGTGCCGATCTCTTCGATGAAACGGCCGTCACGGGGGAAGCGGCTGTCAGCAACAACAACACGATAGAAGGGAGCCTTCTTGGCGCCAACGCGGCGCAGACGAATCTTAACTGCCATGGTAAATATCCTCCAAAAATTGTTTTGTGCGGCCCTTGCGGGCGCATGTTGATTATATTGTACAAACCCGCAAGGGGGTTGTATCACAAAAATTATTTCAGTCCGCGGAAGGCATTGGGGTTGCCCATCATGCCGCCCAGGCGGCGGGCAAAGCCCTTGGGGCTTTTCTTGAACTGCTTCATCATCTTCTGCATCATTTCAAACTGCTTGAGCAGCTTGTTCACGTCGGCCACGGTGGTACCGCTGCCGGCCGCGATGCGGCGCTTGCGCTTGGGGTTGATGATGGAGGGCTTCTCGCGTTCTTCCTTGGTCATGGAATAGATCATGGCCTCGATGCGGTCGAACGCCTTTTCATCGACCTGACTGGGATCGATGCCGCTGCCGCCGGGCAGCATGCTCAGCATCGCGCCTGCACCGCCCATCTTGCGGATCTGTGCGAACTGGTCCAGCATGTCGTTCATGTCGAACTTGTTCTCCATCATCCGCTTGGCGGTCTCTTCGGCAGCCTTTTCGTCGGCCGTCTCCTGCGCGCGCTCGATCAAGCTCAGCACATCGCCCATGCCCAGAATGCGGCTTGCCATGCGGTCGGGATGGAACACATCCAGATCGTCCAGCTTTTCGCCGGTGCCCTGGAACTTGATGGGCTTGCCGGTAACGGCCAGCACTGAAAGTGCCGCACCGCCGCGGGTATCGCCATCGGTCTTGGTGAGGATGATGCCGTCGATGCCTACCTTCTCGTTGAAGGTCTTGGCAACGTTCACAGCGTCCTGACCGGCCATGGCATCCACCACCAGCAGGGTCTCGTCCACAGGAACGGCTTCCTTGATGTCCACCAACTCCTGCATGAGCACATCGTCGATCTGCAGACGACCGGCGGTATCCAGGATCACGATGTCATTGCCGTAATCCTTGGCGTGTGCCAGCGCCTTCTTTGCAATTTCCGGCGGCTTTGCGCCCGGCAGCGTGAACACCGGTGCGCCCGCCTGTTTGCCCACCACCTGCAGCTGATCGATGGCCGCAGGGCGGTAAATATCGCAGGCCACCAGCATAGGGCGGCGGCCCTGTTTGATAAAGTACTTTGCCAGCTTTGCGGCGTGGGTGGTTTTACCGTTGCCCTGCAGGCCGCAGAGCATGATGATCGTCTGGCCCTTGTTCTTGATGTTCAGGCGGGCCGCCTCGCTGCCGCCCATCAGGGCAACCAGCTCTTCGTTGACGATCTTGACCACCTGCTGTGCCGGGGTCAGGCTTTCCATGACCTCCTGACCCATGGCGCGCTCGGACACCTTTGCACAGAAGTCCTTGGCAACCTTGTAGTTGACATCGGCTTCCAGCAGGGCCATGCGCACCTCACGCATCGCGGCCTTGATATCTGCCTCGGTCAGCTTGCCGTGACCGCGCAGCTTTTTGAACACACCGGCAAGGCGGTCGGTCAAAGATTCAAATGCCATTGTTCGGTGCTCCTCTCAAATCAGTTTTCAGCTCTCATTCACCTCGTCGATGGAGCGGATGAGCCCCAGCATCTTGTTCAGAGCGGCGGCATACTCGGTGGTGGTCAGCCGGGCGTTCGGGCCGGTGCATTCAAACCGGGCGTCGATGACCAGCTGCTCCAGCTCTTCCAGTGTCTGCTGCACCCGGCGGTACCGGGCCGCGAAGCCGACCTTTTCTTCCAGCTCCTTGAGGGCCGTTTCGCCATGCTTGATAGCGTCCCGCGCCCCCTGCCGGGTGATGCCGAAGTTTTCTCCGATCTCGCTGAGGGAGAGGTCATCGTTGTAATACTGGCGCAGCATTTCGCGCTGTTTCTCGGTGAGCACCTCACCGTAAAAGTCCAGCAGATAGCCCATTTCCAGATCTTTTGCCATCCTCTGATCCCCCGGTTTTGTGCCTGTACTTTCGAGAAGTGATGTAAAGTTCATTTGCTTTACGGATGAAGTATAGCAGATGCACCGCATCCTGTCAAGAGCCTTTCGGAGATTTTTCCAGAAAATCCGCCAAAAATTCGCCGTTTTTGCTAAAACGCATCTTGACGCGCGCAGTCCTTTTGCGTTAGGATAATATTGTTGTATCCCATGAAAGGAGGGTCTTCGTGCCGATCTACCCCAATTTTTACCAGACGCTCAGCGCCTGCCCCATCGTGGAGCTGCGCGGCTATGCTGCCGCCTGCGGGCTGAAGGGACGGCTGTATGCCTATCTGGACTTTGCAGGCCCCACCGGCACGGCCCGGGACGGCCTTGCCGAAGGGATGCTGGCCCTTGCCATTGAAAAAAAGAAGCTGATCTCCGGTCAGCCCATCATTGAAGCGGCCTCCGGCCCGTTTGCCGCTGCGCTCACGCTGGCGGGCCTGACCGCCGGTCACCCGGTGGTTCTGGTGATGCCGGAGGATGCCCCCGCCCTGCGGCAGGAGACCCTGCTGCGGCTGGGTGCGCAGATCCGCCACAGCCCGGCCCGCAGCGGTGTGAACGGTGCCCGCCGTCTGGCGGCACAGACCGCCGCCGCCAACGGCTGGTACTACATGGACTGGCTTGCCAACGATGATAACCCGGAGTACCACCGCCGCGTTACCGGCCCTGCCATTGTGCAGAGCATCGCGCGGGAGGGCAAAAGCGCTGTGGACGCTATCGTGATCGGCGTGGGCAGTGGCGGCACCGTGACCGGCGTAGGCGAGACCATCAAGGCATGGACGAACGATGTGCGCATCGCCGCCGTGGAGCCTTACGAATCGCAGGCGCTGGGCGGCGGCCTGACCGGCCCCCACGGCATCAGTGATTTGGGCTACGGCTTTGTGCCGGAAAACTTCAACGCCTATGTGGTGGACAACGTGGTGGCGGTGAACACAACCGATGCGCAGCGGGCCGCGCAAAAGGTGCTGCGCACCGATGCCATCCCGGCTTCGGTGGCATCCGGTGCCGTTTTGCAGGCGGCCGCACAGCTCATCCATGTAGGTGCCAGCCGCTCTGCCCTTGCCATCCTGCCCGGACGGCAGATCGTAAATACGTTATAAGGAGAAATCATAGAGTTCCCATGACAAACGACATGACAAAGGGAGCCATTACACCGCTCCTGATCCGTTTTACTATTCCGCTGGTACTTGGCAACCTGTTCCAGCTCACCTACAACGCCGCCGACAGCATCATCGTGGGCAAGTTCGTGGGCGAGGAAGCTCTTGCCGCCGTCGGCACCTCCAACCCGCTCATGACTCTGGCCATCCTGTTTATCAACGGCATGTGTCTGGGTGCCGGCATTCTTGTCAGTACCGCATTCGGTGCCGGTAATACCCAGCTGATGGAGCGTCAGGTGTCCACCACCGCCATTGCAGGCACCGTGTTCTCGCTGGCATTCTCGGCGCTGTGCGTCATTCTGGCCACGCCCCTGCTGCAGCTGATGCAGGTGCCCGCCGATATCCTGCCCATTGCGGCCAGCTACCTGCGCATCGTGTTTGCAGGCCTGATCTTCACCTTCTTCTATAACTTCCTTGCCGCCACCATGCGTGCACTGGGCGACAGCAAGAGTGCCCTGTATTTCCTGATGATCAGCTCTGTGCTGAACATCGGCGGCGACCTGTTCTTTGTGCAGGTGCTGAACTGGGGCAGCAACGGCTGCGCCCTTTCCACCGTGGTCAGCGAAGCACTGTGCTGCGTGCTGTGCGTACTGTACATCCGCTGGAAGGTGCCCATCCTGCAGCTGGGCAGGCGTTGGCTGGTGTTTGACGGCAAGCTGCTGCGCAAAACGGTCAGCTACGGCTGGGCCAGCGCCATGCAGCAAGCCACCGTGCAGCTTGGCAAGATCGCGGTGCAGGCCATCGTGAACACCATGGGTGTCAACGCCATGGCCGCCTTTACCGCTGCTTCCCGCATTGACGACTTTGCCTATACCCCGCAGCAGAACATCGGCCACGCCATGACCACCCTCATGGCGCAGAACCGGGGTGCCGGCAAGCACGACCGTGTGAAGCAGGGCTTCCGCTGCGGTATGCGCATCGAGGCCGCTTACGGCGTTCTGATCGCCGTTGTATGCTTTTCCGGTGCGCCCTTTATCATGAAGCTGTTCGTCACCGACCCGGAGGTCGTCCATCTGGGCGTGCGCTTCCTGCGCACGGTTTCCCTGTTCTACCTGATGCCCGCAGCCACCAATGGCATTCAGGGCTTCTTCCGCGGCATTGGCGATCTGAAGGTCACGCTGGTGTCCAGCACCTTCAACATGGTGTTCCGTGTGGCGGCAGCTGCGGTGTTCGTGCTGGTGTGGAAAATGGAGATCGAAGCTCTGCCTTACAGCTATGCGGTGGGCTGGGTCGTCATGCTGCTCTACGAGCTGCCCATGCTGGTTCGGTATCTGCGCAGCCATGGAGACGAATTATAATCGTTTTATTTGATTTGTGATACGAAAAAGGCTCTGCATCGCAAGGATGCAGAGCCTTTTTTCGTATTAAACTTACTTGCGGCTTGCCAGCAGATTCTCGATCTTCTTCAGCGGATCGATGATGCTGGAAACAGACATGTCGTGGTTCAGAGCCACCACAAAGTAGGCAGCGTACTTGGAAACATCCACATCCACATACCAGTCGCGGGTGAGCAGCTCAGGCATCCGGTAGGTCAGGTTGGTGCCCACAACATAGGTCAGCTTGCCCTCGGCCACAGCCTTGTCGAACTTCTCCAGACCGCTGGTGAACAGGGGGAAGGTGGCGTTGGCGATGATGCGCTTTGCGCCGCGCTCTTTCAGGTTGGTGGCAACCTCCAGCATGCTCTCGCCGGAAGCGATGATGTCGTCAGCGACGAAGACGGTCTTGCCCTCGACGGAATCGCCCAGATACTCGTGAGCGACGATGGGATTGCGGCCATTGACCACGCGGGTGTAATCGCGGCGCTTGTAGAACATACCCAGATTGCAGCCCAGCACGCTGGAGAAGTACATGTTGCGGTTCATGGCGCCCTCGTCCGGGCTGACCACAGTAAACTTGCTCTTATCAAAGGAGAGGTCCGGGTCCTTCTTCAGCAGGCTCTTCAGCACCTGATAGGTGGGCATTGCGTTATCAAAGCTCATCAGCGGCACAGCGTTCTGCACGCGGGGGTCATGAGCATCAAAAGTGATGATGTTGCGCACACCCATGGTCTGCAGCTCCTGCAGGGCCACAGCGCAGTCCAGACTTTCGCGCACCACACGGCGATGCTGACGGCCGCCGTACAGGCTGGGCATAATAACCGACACACGGTGTGCCTTGCCGGCCACTGCCTGGATCAGGCGCTTCAGGTTGGCGAAGTGATCGTCCGGAGACATGTGGTTCTCGTAGTTGAACAGCTTGTAGGTCACACTGTAGTTGCCGGGATCGACCACGATGAAGATATCGTCGCCGCGCACCGACTCCTTCACCAGACCCTTGGCATCGCCACTCTGGAAGCGGGGGCAGTCGCAAGGAATAATGAAGGTCTCTTTGTCAATTCCGGCAGCCTTGGCCCAGCGGACCAGATGCTTGTCGATCAGGCCGGTCAGTTCCTCTGCACCGGGGCAGGAAATCAGCCGCATATCTGCCACGCTGGGCTGCTCAAAGAACGACTTCGGGGAAATTTCAATAGACATAGTCATAACTCCTTATTGCTGTTTACGATCCGTATCATGCACACAAGAGCGCATATCTGGTTTTATTTTATCACATTTCGTCGATTCTGCCATATCAATTTGTTTCATGTCAGGATTTTCTGCGCCTTGCACAGCTGTTTTTCTTTTTTCTCAAAGAGAATGTGTGTTTTCGACAAAAAGACAGCCGATTCTTTGCCATTTCGCAAATTTCGGCTGATTTCCGTGGAAAAGTAAGACTTTTCTTTGTCTGAGCAGTCTGCCGGGATCGCTCTTCCGGGAGATAAAAATGCAGTGTGCCGGCAGCGGAGATTCTGCTGTTTTCGCTCGTTCGCCCTCCCCGGCAGAGCCGCAAAAACAAAGGCATCTGCAGCAAATTTGCTGAGCTTCAGAAGCTCAGCAGCGATCGTTGCAGATGCCTTCTTATTTTATATGATTGCGATAGGTGCTTTGTGTTCCGCTTACAGAGCAGCAACCGCAGCCTTCAGGGCATCCACGCGGTCGGTGTTCTCCCACTTCACGCCCAGATCCTCGCGGCCCATGTGGCCGTATGCGGCCAGCTTGCGGTAGATGGGCTTGCGCAGGTCGAGTTCGCGGATGATGGCGGCGGGGGTCAGGTCGAACACCTTTTCCACAGCCTGCTCGATCTTCTCATCCGAGACGGTGCCGGTGCCGAAGGTGTCCACCATGATGGACACAGGCTTTGCCACGCCGATGGCATACGCCACCTGCACCTCGCACTGCTTGGCAAGACCTGCAGCCACAATGTTCTTTGCCACCCAGCGGGTCGCATAGGCAGCGCTGCGGTCCACCTTGCTGGGGTCCTTGCCGGAGAAGGCGCCGCCGCCGTGACGGGC
>ENA-OYAL01001152-OYAL01001152.1-human-gut-metagenome-genome-assembly--contig:-NODE-1152-length-9667-cov-3.398148_pt1 | contig 9667 bp, 7 predicted proteins | sample MGYA00244516_ERZ652817 | MGnify/ENA primary metagenome ERZ652817 (study PRJEB26926, sample SAMN06164692) | human gut metagenome | biome: ENVO:00009003; feature: ENVO:2100002; material: ENVO:00002003...
ATACGAGATGCTCAGGAGTCTCGTGGGCTCGGAGATGTGTATAAGAGACAGCGCTGAATGATATCGGATACGTCCTTGGCTTCCATATCTATGATCTCTTCATTCAAAAGACCCTGATAGCCTTTTTTGATTCCCTTAACCTTCAGTCCTCTTGCAATGGCTGTACGAACAACTGCACGAATAGCAGCGTTCATTCCCGGTGCATCACCGCCGCTGGTCAATACGCCGATCGTCTTAATCTCTTTTGCCATGACTGTTACCTCCTAAGTAAACGAACGAATAGTTTTCTCTTCTCGATTCCTTATTTTAATCTATTTTTGAGCGGTTTTCAATAGGTTTCGTTATAAATTTAACATTTTCTTTTCCGAACAGCAATGTAAGCTTTTCCATTAATGCCCCGTCGGCTTTTACCTGGAGATTTTGGGGCAGGATCTTAATATTTTTAATGTCCCGCAGATAGATCACCACATCGTCATCCCCGTCGGAATCCGCAATGGCCTGCAGCAGTTCCTGCTCTCTGGTCTTATAGGCCTCCATATTGGGGAACTGGATCCAGGCTCCCGCCGGCATGCCTTTTTTCTGAGGGGTTCCATTTGCCTGTGTACGCTGCCCGGACTGCATTTGTCCTGCTGCCTGACCGGTCTGTCCCACCGACATACTGCTGCTGTTCATACCGTCATTTTGGTATTGTCCGTAGCCGTTCCCGGCATTCCGGTATCCACCGGCACCGCCATTTCCACTTCCGTTTCCGTAGGATCCGCCGCGGCTGCTGCCGCCCCGGCCTCCGTAATTTCTGGGGAACAGGGGCTGGTTCGCCGCTCTCGCAGCCTGCGCATCCTCGAAACTGATGATCTGGTCGCAGATCAGCTTGCCGTCCTTGTCTTCTTCCAGGGATACTCTGCCCCGGATAAACACCTTCGCATCCTCCACAAGCAAGGTACTGTAGCGCTCGTACACCTGTGGAAATACCACGACTTCCACATTACCGATCAGATCCTCCACATTCAAAAATGCCATGATCTTGTCATTCTTGGTGTATTTTACTGTCTTGTCCGCGATCAATCCTCCGATGACTGCATTGGCCTGGTCCCTGACTAACTGCACCTCTCCGGTCTCTTCATCCAGGGCAAAATCCCCGGCAGTATTGCTGATGCAGTTCTGCCACAGCTCCTGATATTCCTCCAGGGGATGACCGCTGACGTAGACACCCAGCACCTCTTTTTCGAAGCCCAACAGCATCTCCTTATTGTATTCGCCCACATCCGGCATCCGGATATCGAATTCTTCCTTATCTTCTTCCCCTGCAATGTCAAACAGGGAGATCTGTCCGGCCAGATTGTTCTTTTTGTCATGGGCAATATGGTCCGCGATCTGCACATAGACACTCATGAACTGTTTTCTCGTACCGCCCAGTCCGTCCATGGCTCCTGCTTTGATCAGGTTCTCAATAGCCCGCTTATTCATCTCTTTTTTATCGGACATGCGGGTAATAAAGTCCTTCAGATTCGTGAAAGGGCCTCTTTCCTTACGCTCCTGTACCAGGCTGTCAATGATGGGACGTCCCACACCCTTGATAGCTGTCAGGGCATAGCGGATTTTGCCGTCTGTCACAGAGAATCCGGCTTCTCCCGCATTTACATCCGGCGGCAGAATGGCGATATTCATGTTCCGGCAGTTCAAAATATACTCCGATACTTTTTTCGGGTTATCGATGACGGAAGTCATCAACGCCGCCATGAATTCTACGGGATAATAGTATTTCAAATACGCTGTCTGGTAAGCCACTACCGCATAACAGGCCGCATGGGACTTGTTGAACGCATATTTGGCAAAATCCATCATCATATCGTAGATCTGCCCTGCTGTCTGCTCGTCAATGCCGTTGGCAATACAGCCGGGGACATTTTCCTCCGGGTTGCCGTAGATGAAGTTGGCCCGCTCTTTTTCCATGACGGACTGTTTCTTCTTACTCATGGCACGGCGCACCAGATCGCTTCGTCCCAGTGTATAGCCCGCCAGATCACGAACGATCTGCATTACCTGTTCCTGATATACAATACAGCCGTAGGTGGGCTTTAAGATCGGCTCCAGCTGGGGACAGGCATAAGTTACCGCATCCGGATGATTTTTACCCTGAATATACTTCGGGATAAAATCCATGGGACCCGGACGATACAGGGAAATACCAGCCACCACATCTTCCAGATTCTGGGGACGCAATTCCTTCATGAAGCTCTTCATCCCGGCACTTTCCAGCTGGAACACACCTTCCGTTCTGCCGGTGCCGATGGAAGCCAGTACTTTCGGATCGTTATAGTCAATGGCATCCACATCTATGTGTCTGCCGGTGGTATTCTCAATAAATTTTACCGCATCATGGATCACAGTCAGTGTACGCAGCCCCAGGAAATCCATTTTCAGCAGTCCCAGTTCTTCCAATGTCGTCATGGTAAACTGGGTAACGATGGAACCGTCGGAGCCTCTGGACAGAGGAACAAATTCATCCGCCGACTTCTGGCAGATGACTACACCCGCTGCATGCATGGAGGTATGTCTGGGCAGTCCTTCCAGACGCTTGCACATATCAATCAGATGATGTACCTGTTCGTCCTCCTGGTACAGCTTACGGAACTCCGGATTCATTTCCAGAGCCTTATTCAGGGTAATATTCAACTCGTTGGGAACCATCTTCGCAATGGAATCCACAAAAGCATAGGGCAGATCCATCACACGTCCCACATCACGGATGACACCCTTGGCTGCCAGGGTACCGAACGTAACGATCTGCACCACCTTGTCGTTGCCGTATTTTCTGCCCACATAATCAATGACTTCCTGTCTCCGTTCGAAGCAGAAGTCCACATCAATATCGGGCATGGACACACGTTCCGGATTCAGGAAACGTTCAAACAGCAGATTATAATGAATGGGATCAATGTTGGTGATCTTCAGGCAATATGCCACGATACTTCCCGCAGCGGAACCTCGTCCCGGTCCCACCGGAATCCCGTGCTCTTTCGCATAGTTGATGAAATCCCATACGATCAGGAAATAGTCCACATATCCCATTCTGCGGATGACACCCAGCTCGTAATCCAGACGTTCCCGCAGGGTCTGTCCGGTCTCCCCGGCAGGCTGGTCACCGTCACCGTAACGCTCTGCCAGTCCGTCATTACAAAGCTTGTTCAGATAGCTCCAGGAATCGTACCCCTCCGGCACATCGTATTTCGGCAGCTTCGTCACGCCAAACTCTATCTCCACATTACAACGGTCTGCAATCCTCTGGGTATTCTCCACGGCCTCCCATGCATAGGGGAACAGTCCCTTCATTTCCTCTTCGCTCTTGACGTAATACTGACCGCCCTCATAACGCATGCGATCCTCGTCCGCCAGCTTTTTGCCGGTCTGCAGACACAGCAGAATATCGTGGGGAATCGCATCCTCAGCATAGGTGTAATGCACATCGTTGGTGGTTACCAGCGGAATGTCCAGTTCTCTGCTCATCTGGAGCAGTTCCATGTTCACCGTACGCTGCTCCGGGATACCGTGATCCTGCAGTTCCAGAAAATAATTGCCCTTGCCGAAGCAGGCCTCGTATTTGCGAGCCGCTTTTCTCGCTTCGTCCTTCATTCCCTTCAGAATAAACCGGGGCACTTCACCTGCAAGGCAGGCTGACAATGCGATAATTCCCTCGTGGAACTCCTGCAGCACTTCCATGTCCACACGGGGTTTATAATAATATCCTTCCGTAAAGCCACGGCTGACGATTTTCATCAGATTCGCATAACCGGTATTATTCTCTGCCAGCAGCACCAGATGATGATAGCGATCCTCTCCGCCGGTCAGTTCTTTGTCAAAACGGGAATTCGGCGCCACATACACCTCGCAGCCCAGGATTGGCTTGATGCCGGCTTCCCTCGCGGCACGGTAAAAATCGATTACACCGTACATGACACCATGGTCGGTAATTGCCGCACTGTTCATTCCCAGCTCTTTGACTCTGGCCACATACTCTTTGATCTTATTGGATCCATCCAGCAGCGAATATTCTGTATGAACATGAAGATGTGTAAATGCCATTTTGTCGTTCCCTTTCTAGTGCAGTTCTTTTGCTCTTCTGACGCATTCCTCGTAGACCGGTCCCACCTGTTCTCTATGATAACCGGGGGCCAGCATTGCCGCAAAATGCAATGTCTCCAACGTCTCTTCCTGTGCCGGTGTCGGGTGTGACGGCACCACTACACGGGTACTCCATATTAACATACAGCCGGTATACTCCACCATGAAAAATATAGGCTCCATATTTTTCTCCATACGGCTGTTCAGTGTCAGTTTATCTTCGCCGGAGATTTCCTCCAGCTTTTTGATATGAGAAGGCTGTGGCTCTTCCACACTGCCGTCCGGCAGGATCACACACTCACAGGGTTCCATATCCTCCCTGTGTGCATTGATAAATTCCATAACAGTCATTCCCACACCTCCTTTGTTCCATCTGTCAGTCTATGCTTCTGCCCGGATTGCCCAGCGCATCTTCGTGGAACGGGCCCTGCCGTTCTGTACGCATTCTTCCGCAGAAGGGCGGATCACGTCTTTCGCATAATCGGCATAAATGCCGTTCCGGTAGCCTTCCTTCAATGCCTGCTTCACCAGCTTGTCTTCGCCGGAATGGAAAGTCAGGATAGCTACTCTTCCGCCGGGTTTCAAGGCTCCCGGCAGCTTTTCCATGAACTCATACAATACTTCAAATTCACGGTTCACATCAATACGCAGAGCCTGGAACGTCCTCTGACAGGTCTTCTTGATGGTATCTTTTTTCTCCTTTTCCGGGAGAAAATCCAGAGTCTTCTCAATGACTTCCCGCAGTTTCGTCGTGGTATCGATCCGATGTCCCTTACGTATCTCATCGGTAATGGCCCTCGCTAGCTCCTCGCAGTAGGGCTCGTCTGAATTCTCATAAAGCATTCCCGCCAGTTCTTCTCTTGTGATGGTATCCAGTCGTCCTGCCGCACTGATGCCCTGCTGTTGGTTCAGTCTGAGGTCTAACGGTCCGTCCACCTTGAAGGAAAAACCTCTGCTGGGGTTATCGATCTGCATGGAGGATACTCCCAGATCTGCCAGAATAAAATCAAATCCTCCGACCTCTTTTGCAATCTCATCTATAGTGCAGAAATTCTGTAATTTGATGGTCAGAATCTCTTCTCCGTAACCGGCCTCTGCCAGTCGTTTCTTCGTCTTGGCAGACTCCTCCGGATCTACGTCTGTGGCATAGATATGCCCACACCCCTGCAGCTGCTCCAACATGGCTTTCGTATGTCCACCGTAGCCCAGTGTTGCATCAAATCCGGTCTCTCCCGGCTGGATCTTCAGGAAATCCAGAATCTCCTTTACCATAATGGAGATATGCATGCCTGCGGGAGTGTTTCCCTTCTGAATCACATGGGCAATGGTATCTCCGTATTTTTCGGGCTGTAATTCCTTATATTTTTCCTCAAATTTTCTGGGGTATTTCCCTTTATAACGCACCCGGCGCTTGTGGGGTGTCTGTTCCTGATCCATTCCCATGGTTACCTCATTTCACTCATTTTGTTCCAGTTCTGTTCCCTGTAATTATATCGCATATCAGATATCCTTGTCCACTTCCTGTCAGAGAAAAAAAGCAGGCATCGTTGCCGATACCTGCTTTTCCAGCTGTACTATATTTTTCTCAATGTCTCAGCCGTTCTTATTCCTGAGGAAGAATAAACTTGCTGATCAGCTCATCCAGAGAGATTGCCTGTGCAGACAATTCCTGGCTGGTAGCGGAAGATTCTTCTGCGGTAGCGGAGTTGGACTGTACTACCTCGGAGATCTGGTTGACACCCTGCTCTGCCTGATCCATGGCATTGGCCTGGTCCTTGGAGATCTCGCTGATACTGCGGGAAGACTCTGCAATCTTGCCGATACCGTCTACTACGATCTCGATGGAAGCAGCAGCGCTGTCTGCAGCCTGGTTGCCTTCCTTGATCTCCTGCATGGAACCTTCAATCAGGTCTCTGGTATCTACAGCAGACTTGGTACTCTGCTCTGCCAACTGACGGATCTGGTCAGCAACCACAGCGAATCCACGGCCTGCCTCACCTGCTCTGGCTGCCTCGATGGAAGCATTCAGGGACAACAGGTTGGTCTGGGATGCAATATCCTCGATTTCAGAAATGATATTGCCGATCTTGTTGGAAGTATCACTGATTCTGGCCATAGCATCCACCATAGCCTTCATCTCTGCTCTGCTGTTATCTGCTTCGTTTGCATATTTTCTGGCCTGCTCATAGGACTCCTGTGCCTGTTCAGCAGCCTGCTCAATATTGGAAGTAATGTTGGTAATGGTAGCCTGCAGTTCTTCTACGGCACCTGCCTGCTCGGTAGCGCCCTCTGCCAGATTCTGGGAAGCATCTGCCAGGTTAGCTGCACCTGCGGATACCTGCCTGGAAGACTCCTCGATGGAACGCAGTGTCTGAACCATCTGTGTCTTCATGTTACGGATAGACAGAAACAACTGTTCAAAATCACCCTGATACATATCCGGGTTCTTGGAAGTGATGTTGTAATTGCCGTTTGCCATCTGGCTCATAACTTCTCCGGTGTCGGCAATGACAAAACTCAGCTTTTCTGCCATTTCATTTGCAGAATGAATCATGTCAGCGATCTCATCCTTACTGTTCAGTGTCGGGAACGGATCGGACAGGTTACCCTGTGCAAAAGTCTCCAGACGCTTTGCCAATGCATCCAGCGGTGCTGCGATTCCCTGAGAGATTGCATGTTCCATTCTCGTTGCAATGATAATTGCCAGCACGATCACACCAACAATGATAAGCAGGAAGATAAATCCCATGATATTCAGTATGGAAGAAAGGGAATCTCCTTCACGGACATTCTCGTTCATAAGTTCACGCATGGTATCATAAATTTCATTATAAAGCGGTGCTACCTGATTCTGCATCAGCTCCTGTGCCTGCATACGCTTCTCTTCCATATCCACCTTACCGGTATTAATGGCCTGCTGATCCAGCTCCCAGTACTGCTGAATCTGCTCATTTACCTGATCATACAGTTCCTTCTCCTTTGAAGAAACAACAGTCTCGCCGACAACTTCCCAGTATTCAAGAAAAGCCTGCTTCTTCTCATCGTGAGTCGTGATCAGACCGTCCACCAGATCCGGGTCGTTATATCCTATGATTCCACGGGTTGCGGATCTTACATCCGTGAATACAGTCATGGCCTTACCGATATCTCCCTGTGAAAAACCGTAATTGGTCAATGCATGCTGATAGCGGTTCATGGTAACGATCATTGCCAGTGCTCCGAGCACTCCTGCAATAGATGATATAACTACAATAATGACAAAAGCTTTTTTCAGGCGCTGCTTGATTTTCAAATTTTCGAACATTTTCCTCTCCTTACTATTGGTTGATAACAAGTCATATTATAATATTGTAACATTTTGTAAAAATATGTAAATAACTTTTTTAATTTCGATTATATTTTTATATTTTATTTGTCTTTTCCCTGTTTTCCGTGTGTGGCGGATCAATATTCTCCATTAAACGCATTCACTGTATACACAGAAAACTCTCCTCAACAGAATAACATCTGTCCGGAGAGTTTTTCATAGTAATAGTAATATAGGAGATTATAATGCTTTTTTGATGGCTGCTATCAGTTCGTCATAGGTCTCATAGGCTGGAAGCTCCGGATGATCTTTTTTGATCTGTTCGGTACTCTTGAACAGGAAGCCTGCCTTGCTGGCCTGGATCATACCCAGATCATTGTGGCTGTCTCCACTGGCGATGGTCTGGAAGCCGATGGACTGCAGCGCCTTCACCGTAGTATACTTGGAATTCTCCACACGCATCTTAAATCCGGTGATCTCACCATTATCCGCTACTTCCAGAGAATTACAGAAAATTGTGGGATATCCCAGTTTCTTCATCAGAGGACCGGCAAACTGTGAAAAGGTGTCGCTGATGATGATAACCTGAGTGATGGAACGCAGCTCATCCAGAAACTCCTTCGCCCCGGGGATGGGGTCGATCTTTGCGATAGTCTCCTGAATCTCCTTCAGTCCCAGACCGTGTTCCTTCAGAATACCAAGTCTCCATTTCATTAATTTATCGTAATCCGGCTCGTCTCTGGTGGTTCTCTTCAGTTCCGGGATTCCGCTGGCCTCCGCAAAAGCGATCCAGATCTCCGGCACCAGTACTCCCTCCAGATCCAGGCATACAATATTCATATCCATCCTTATGTCCTCCCAGTAAATTCAAATGTATTTGTGACAAGTATACCCCATTTTACCTTTTTACGCAACCTTTTACTTTATTGTTGTAACGTGTTCTTGTAATGCAGTTGTAAATTTTTCTCAGATATATCATCATACGCACACAATTTTGAAACGAATATTTCCATGTGTTTTACATATTTTCGTTTCATGTCGTAGATGCCAAAGAGTGCCGCTTCACATTGTTTTCTGAAATTTGCTTGTAAATCCCACTTTTTTTCTGTTATTTTTGTGACATTTTAACTGTTTACTTTGTTCTATATGTGTTATAATAACCATAGTGCAAAAAGAACTTCTACAAGCTCTCATCTACACGAAACAAACGTAGAGATCGAGGAGGTCATCATTATGTTGACATTAAAAGCTGAAAAAAGAAATCCTGACGAAAAAGCAAAGAAATTAAGAAGAGACGGTTTTATCACCGGTGTTTTGTACGGAAAAGAAATGAAAGAGAATGTTTCCCTGAAATTCACAGAGAAGGATGCATCCGCTTTTATCAAGAATGCAAAAGAAGGCACCCAGGCTTATCTGGAACTGGATGGTAAGAATGTAGATGTTCTGGTAAAAAATATTGATTTTGATCCTCTGACCAAGAAATATATGGCTCTGGACTTTCAGGCTCTGGTAGCCGGCGAAATCGTATCCGCTACGGTTCCCATTGTCTATGTGAACGAAGACAAGGTACAGGGTATCTTCGAAGCAGAATTGTCCGAGGTGCATTACAAAGCAGATCCCGCACATCTGCTGGAGCCCGTTGAAATTGATCTGGCCACTCTGCCCCAGACTACGAAGACCATGTATGTCAAGGATCTGAAGCTGGAAGAAAAAGGTGTGCATGTCACTACCTCCGGAGAACAGCAGCTGTTCCATATCGGAGAGTATGGACAGGAAGAGACGGACGAGACCGAGGAGACAGAGGAAACCAAATAAAACGCCATGCTTCATTCATACATGTGCCGCATAAAAATCAAAACAGGAACTGTTCCCTGTGAGTAAACTCCCGGGAACAGTTCCTGTTTCATTTTTGCATGGCTCGTAACTATGCCAGGTATTTCTTCAGTAAATCCACCTTGTCCAGCTTCTCCCAGGGCAGATCCACATCGGTACGTCCAAAGTGGCCATAGGAAGCGGTCTGCTTGTAGATAGGTCTGCGCAGATCCAGCATCTTGATGATGCCTGCGGGTCTTAAGTCGAAGTTCTCACGAATGATCTCCACCAGCTTATCATCATGCAGTTTGCCCGTACCGAAGGTATCTACCATGATGGAAGTAGGATGTGCCACACCGATAGCGTAAGACAGCTGGATCTCACACTTTTCAGCCAGTCCTGCCGCTACGATATTCTTGGCAACGTAAC
>ENA-OYAL01001163-OYAL01001163.1-human-gut-metagenome-genome-assembly--contig:-NODE-1163-length-9568-cov-6.737938_pt1 | contig 9568 bp, 9 predicted proteins | sample MGYA00244516_ERZ652817 | MGnify/ENA primary metagenome ERZ652817 (study PRJEB26926, sample SAMN06164692) | human gut metagenome | biome: ENVO:00009003; feature: ENVO:2100002; material: ENVO:00002003...
TACGAGATGCTCAGGAGTCTCGTGGGCTCGGAGATGTGTATAAGAGACAGGTATAATGGCTGTTAAAAGTCATTGATTACCAATGTGATATTTATTATATTGACAGAATCGCTCTTATTCTTGATTATTTTCACTACCTTTGTAGTCAATAACTTAAATAATATTTATACCCGTTGGTTGAATTAAAAAGTTAGTAAAATGACAAATGAAAGGTTGTGCATATTTCTGGTTTTTAGTAACTTAATAGCATCCAAACTATTGAGTTCAAACCGTCGTATGCACAACTTCATCGAAAAATTCACAAAAATCAACGACATCTGCAAGAAATTTGCAGGAAATCGTGTAAATGAACATGGCAATGTATCTCGCCGTGGAGTTATTCCCACCTTTTCTGATTTGGAAGTTATAGCTCTTTCTCTTACAGCCGAAGCATTCGGTTATGACAGCGAGAACAACCTCTTTAAGAGATTGGCTGAATCTCCCGAACATATCCCTAACCTTATATCCAGAAGACAGTTTAACGTCCGTCGCAAACTCACGGCTTGTCTTGCAGAAGACATCCGCAGGGATATTGCCAAGAGCATAGACGGTGGGGAAAATGTCTTTGTGATAGACTCCAAGCCTGTCAAAGTATGCCAGCTGGCACGAGCCAAGCGTTGCGTTATGGGAAATGATAATCCGCAAAGCGCACCTTCCAAAGGCTTTTGCGCCTCCCAACAAATGTATTACTATGGGTATAAGCTCCACGCTATCTGTGGAATAAGTGGTGTTATTCACTCTTATGATATAACGGCTGCAAATGTTCATGATATACATTATCTGGATGATGCAAAGTGGGATTATCACGACTGTCTTATGCTTGGAGATAAGGGGTATTTAAGTGCTGAGGTGCAACAAGACCTTTTCGAAACGGCTCATATCAAGCTTGAAGTCCCGTATCGCTTGAACCAAAAGAATTGGAGAAATCCTTCGTGGGCTTACAGGCGTTTCAGGAAGCGAATCGAAACCGTTTTCTCTCAACTTAACGACCAATTCATGATGGTACGCAATTATGCAAAGCAGACAGGCGGACTGTTTACACGTACTGCCGCAAAAATCGCTGCTATGACCGTGCTGCAATACATCAACTTCTGTAACCATCGTAAAATTGGTCTTGTTAAAGATGCTTTATTTTAATTCAACCAACGGGTAAAGTTCTCTTTTTTTTGGCTATTTTTGCCTCACAAACTTGAAAAACGGAATTATGTGGACATTTTTAGCGGCTGAAGACCCTGCGTCGTTGATCGTGCCGGACAGCGTGCAGAAGGCTAATTTTGCGAAAGCGGTCGAGAAGATCGCCAACATCGATTATCACGCCCTGCTGCAATCGCTGCTGTCGGAATCGGTCTGGATACTGATAAAGATCCTCATCGCGCTGGCCATCTATTTTGTCGGGCGGTGGATCGTGCGGCGCATCCTGAAACTTGTGGACGTTGCCATGCAGCACCGCAACGTCGATATTTCGCTGCGGTCGTTCACGCGCAATACGATCAGCACCGTGTTCACGCTCCTGCTGGTGCTGATCGTCGTCTCGACGCTGGGCGTCAACGTCACGTCGCTCATCGCCGTCTTCTCCGCCGCCACGCTGGCCATCGGTATGGCCCTGAGCGGAACGGCACAGAACTTCGCGGGCGGCGTGATGATCCTGCTCATGAAACCTTACCGTGTCGGCGACTACATCTCGGCACAGGGGCAGTCGGGCACCGTGCGCGAGATCAAGCTCTTCTCGACGGTCATCACTACGGCCGACAACCAGACAATTTACATTCCGAACAACTCGATCGCCACGGCCATCATCGACAATTATTCCACGTCCGATACCCGCCGTGTGGACTGGACGATCGGCATTTCGTACGGCGACGACGTGGATACGGCGCGTGCGGCGATCCTCGCCATCCTTGCCGCCGATAACCGCGTGCTGGGCGACCCTGCGCCCGTGGTGTGGGTCGCGGCCCTTGCCGACAGCTCGGTCAACCTCTCTGCGCGAGCCTGGGTGAAGAACGGCGATTACTGGAATGTGTTCTTCGAAAACAACGAAAAATTCTACAAACAACTGCCCGAAAAGGGGATCAACTTCCCCTTCCCGCAGATGGATGTGCATGTGAAAAACAATTAATCTGCCTATAAAATGAAAAAACTGCTTATCATGGCCGTGGCGGCATGCTGCCTGGCGGCTTGCAACAAGGAACTCGGCCCCGAGTATAAGGTTGCGCCCGTAATTTCGAATGTCTCTTGCAGCCCCGGCCTTGATGATGTCCATGCCGGCGATGACGTCCGCGTAACGGCGACCGTCACGAGTGAATACGGATTTACCGGCATCAGCATCCTGCGTGCCCTCAACGACGATGAGACGAAGGTGAAGGAAGAGGGTGCATGGCTGAGTACCAACAAGACGGATAAGGAAAAACGCTATTCGGGTACGATCGGCAAGGAGAAGGCCGGCACGAAAGTGACTTTCCAGATACTTGCCGTCTCTGCCTACGGCGTGTATACGTTCTCCGAGGTATACGAATATACCGTGCAGGAAGAGACCGACCCGGAGCCGATGCCCAACCCCGAAGCGAATTAATTTACATAACAATATGGAATTGAAAGAAATCCTGGCCATCTCGGGCCAGCCCGGACTTTATAAGTATGTAGCGCAGTCCACGCACGGTGTGATCGTCGAATCGTTGCTCGACGGCAGGCGGATGAACGCTTCGGCGACGTCGAAAGTAAGTTCGCTGACCGAGATCTCGATGTTCACCGAGGGGGACGACATTCCCTTGGCCGATGTGTTCACCAAGATCTATGCCCATACGGGCGGCCGCGAGGCCGTCAGCCCCAAGGAGTCGCCCGAAAAACTGAAAGCCTGTTTCGCCGAGGTGCTTCCCGACTATGACCGCGACCGGGTACACGTTTCCGACATAAAGAAGTGCTTTGCGTGGTACAACATTCTCGTGAAAGCCGGGTTTACCGAATTCAAGCTTCCGGCCGAAACCGAATAACCCCTGAGCCCCGCCCGAGCGGGGCTTTTTTGTTGTGTCGTATCCCGATTAAATTCGTATGTTTTTATCCGTAATCCCCGTGTTTGTATTATCTTTGTTCAACGGATAAAAATATCGCTATGGCTAAAATGACGAAAGTGCTGGCACTGGTTGCCCACGACAATATGAAACGCGACCTGGCCGAATGGGTCGACTGGAACAGCAGGAACCTGAGCCGCCATCATCTCGTTTGTACGGGTACGACCGGCAAGATGGTCGAAAAGACACTGCGGGATCACCGCGAGGAAGACGAATCCGCGGATGGGATTCGGGAATTGTCCGACCTGAAAATCACGCTGCTCAAATCCGGCCCGCTGGGCGGTGACCAGCAGTTGGGGTCGCTGATCGCCGACGGCAAGATCAACGCCCTGATCTTCTTCTGGGATCCCATGTCGGCGCAGCCGCACGACGTCGACGTCAAGGCGTTGTTACGCCTGGCGACGCTCTACAATGTCCCGACGGCGATCAACCGTTCATCGGCCGATTTCCTGATCTCGTCGCCGCTCTTCGAGGACGAGGATTACGAGCCCGTCGTAAAGGATTACAAAGCCTATGTCGAGCGTGTGCTGAAGTAATGGTTGCGCTATGAGTGTGTAAATGCCTGATCCCGTTTGGGATCAGGCGTATTTTTTTTGCTGTTTCGCACAGAGCGGGCAAAACCCCGTTCCATCTCCGTCTCGGTCACCGACCGGAATCGGCCTTCGTGTGAACCCGATCGATTACAGGTCGTGCGACAGCGGTGCGGGCACTGTGCCGCTCACGTCGAAATCGCCCCAGCGCTCGGCGATCGAGTCGAGCGTGGCGAACAGTTCGGGGATGTCGAGCTGCGTGACCAGCTTTAGGCGCGTAGGCTTGAAATCGGGCAGCCCCTTGAAATAGTTGGACAGGTGGCGGCGCATTTCGAGGATGCCCACGTATTCACCTTTGATTTCCAACGATTTTCGCAGGTGCTCCTTGGCGATCTCCACCCGCTCGCAAACCGATGGCTGGGGCAGCATTTCGCCCGTGGCAAGGTAGTGTTTCACCTCGCGGAATATCCACGGGCGCCCGTAGGTCGCGCGGCCGATCATCACGCCGTCCACGCCGTAGCGGTCGAACATTTCGGCCGCTTTCGGCCCCGAATCCACATCGCCGTTGCCGATGATCGGGATTTGTATCTGCGGATTGTTCTTCACCTTGCCGATCAGCGTCCAGTCGGCTTCGCCGCGGTACATCTGGGCCCGTGTGCGGCCGTGTATCGTGAGCGCCGCGATGCCGACGTCCTGCAGGCGCAGGGCTATCTCCTCGATGTTCTTCGACTCGTCGTCCCAGCCCAGGCGGGTTTTCACGGTCACGGGTTTGCCGACCGCCTCCACGATCCGCCGCGTCATTTCGACCATCAGCGGCACGTCGCGCATCATGCCCGACCCGGCGCCCCGCCCCGCGATCTTCTTCACGGGGCAGCCGAAGTTGATGTCGATGATGTCCGGGCCGGCCGCTTCGGCCATGCGCGCCGCCTCGACCATCGGTTCGACCAGATGTCCGTAGAGCTGGATGCCCACCGGACGCTCCGCGTCGTCGATTTCGAGCTTTTTGAGCGACTTGGCCGCGTCGCGTATCAGCCCGTCGGAGGAGATGAATTCCGTGTAGACCACGTCGGCGCCGAAACGCTTGCACATGTAGCGGAACGACGGGTCGGTCACGTCCTCCATCGGCGCCAGCAGCAGGGGTTTTTCCCCGAGTTCTATGTCGGCAATTTTCATGATTCGCCCGCTTGGTCGTGTGTTACGAGTATTTTGTCGATGCGGACGCCGTCCATGTCGACGATCTCGAGGTCGAAACTGTTCCAGCGGAGCTTCTCCCCCGTGGCGGGAATGTGTTTCAGCTGGTCGAGAACCAGTCCGCTGATCGTATTGTAGGCATTGCGGGGAATGGCGTTCTCCTCGCCGAAAAAGGCCAGGAAATCGTAAAACGGACACTGCCCGTCGATGAGTACACTGCCGTCCTCGCGCCGTACGATGTCGGGTTCCTCGTAGCTGTCGGGGATCTCGCCGACCAGCGCCTCGAAGATGTCCTTCAGGGTGACGATGCCGCGCGTTACGCCGAACTCGTCGCACACGATGCCGTAGCCGAGCTGCTCGCTGCGGAGCTGCTCCAGCGCGCTGTACACCTCGAACCCCTCGTGGAAGAACTTGGCGGGAGAAAGGTGGTTGCGGATGTCGAATCCGGGTTCGTCGATATGCCGGAACAGGTCTTTCAGGTAGACGACGCCTGCGAGCTTGTCGAGGCTCCCTTCGCCGACGGGATAGCGGTTGTGGGGCTCCCGGTTGACCCGTTCGCGGATCTGTTCCGGCGTCATCGCGGTGTCGATCCATACCAGTTCGCTGCGGAAGGTCATGATCGACTCGACCGTCCTGTCGCCCAGCGAAAATACGCGGCCCATGATCTTCTGCTCGACCTCCTGCACTTCGCCGTCCTCCGCGCCTTCCTGGATGATGGAGCGTATCTCCTCCTCGGTGACCTTCGAATCCGATTTGCGGAGCCCCAGCAGGCGGGTCACGCCTGCGGTGCTACGCGACAGGAGCCATACGAACGGCGAGGCCAGCAGCGAGAGCAGGCGCATGGGCCGTGCTGCCAGCTTGGCGATCTTTTCCGCCGAGTTCATGCCGATGCGTTTGGGTACGAGCTCCCCGAATATGAGGGTCAGGTAGGTTACGACGATGACGATCGTGATCTGCGCCACGACCGTGGCCGTGCGCAGGGAAATGCCGAGTGCGGCGAGCTCCCGGCCGAATTTCGTGGCCAGCGCATCGCCCGAGTAGATACCCGTGAGGATGCCGATCAGCGTGATGCCGATCTGGATGGTCGAAAGGAATTTGTCCGGGTCTTCGATAAGCTTCTGCGCCTGCCGCGCCCCGGCGTCGCCCTGCCGCGCCTGCATCTCCAGATTGGAGCGGCGCGCGGAGATCATGGCGATCTCCGACATGGCGAAGAAGCCGTTCAGGATGATTAATAATAGAATGATGAGGAACTCCATTGGGGTGTCCGGTTTGTTTGTCTGCAAAGATAATGCATGGCGTGTGTAATGCCAAATTTATTTGTGCGCCCGCCGGTGCCGGGGCAGGGTATTGCACCCTGTCCGAATAATATGGGGCCGGGGATTGAATATTCCCTGAAAAAATACTAAATTTGCGGACAAATTCTTTCACGATATGAATATTGAGAACTTTATTTCGGATGCCGTCCGCCGCTCGGTGGAGGCGCTTTACGGTACGCTTGACGGCGAACAGTTGCAGATTCAGAAGACCCGCAAGGAATTCGAGGGCGATTATACGCTCGTGACCTTCCCGCTGCTGCGACGAAGCCGCAAGTCGCCCGAAGCCACTGCGACCGAGATCGGCGGGTATATGACGGCCAACGTCCCCGAAATCAAGTCTTTCAATGTCATCAAGGGTTTCCTGAACCTCGTGCTCGACGGCGCTTTCTGGGCGGCGCGTTTTGACGAGGTCGCTGCCGATGCCGATTTCGGGCAGGCTCTGGCCACCGGGCGCACGGTCATGATCGAATATTCGTCGCCCAATACCAACAAACCCCTGCACCTGGGGCATATCCGCAACAACCTGCTGGGCTACTCCGTGGCGCAAATACTCAAGGCCAACGGACATAACGTCATCAAGGCCAACCTGGTGAACGACCGCGGCATCCATATCTGCAAGTCGATGCTGGCGTGGAAACTCTACGGCAACGGCGAAACGCCCGCCACGTCGGGCATGAAGGGCGACCACCTCGTAGGCAAATACTACGTCGAATTCGACAAGCACTACAAAGCGCAAATCAAGGAGCTCATGGCACAGGGGCAGAGCGAGGAGGAGGCGAAAAAGAACGCCCCCGTGATGCTCGAGGCGCAGGAGATGCTGCGCAGGTGGGAGGCCCGCGATCCCGAGGTCTACTCGCTTTGGGAAACCATGAACGGCTGGGTGTACGAGGGCTTCGACGTGACCTACAAGGCGCTGGGCGTCGATTTCGACAAAGTTTACTACGAATCGCAGACTTACCTGCTGGGCAAGAGCCTCGTCGAGGAGGGGCTCCGCAAGGGTGTTTTCTACCGCCGTCCCGACAATTCGGTCTGGATCGACCTCACGGCCGACGGGCTGGACGAGAAACTGCTGCTGCGCGGCGACGGGACTTCGGTCTACATGACGCAGGATCTGGGTACGGCCTACCGCCGCTTCGAGGATAACAAACTCGACGACATGATCTATGTCGTGGGCAACGAACAGAACTACCACTTCCAGGTGCTCAAGCTGGTGCTCAAGAAACTGGGGTATGCCGACTGGAGCGACCATATCACGCACCTCTCCTACGGCATGGTGGAACTGCCCGAGGGCAAGATGAAGTCGCGCGAGGGCACGGTGGTCGACGCCGACGACCTGATCGCCGGCATGGTCGCTACCGCACGCGAGATGTCGGCCGAGCTGGGCAAGCTGGACGGCTGCTCCGAAGAAGAAGCCAATGCCGTGTCGACGATGGTCGGGCTGGGGGCGCTCAAGTATTTCATCCTCAAGGTCGACCCCAGGAAGACCATGCTTTTCGACCCGCGCGAATCCATCGACTTCAACGGCAATACGGGGCCGTTCATCCAATATACCCATGCGCGTATCTGCTCGATCCTACGCAAGGCTACCGAAGCCGGGATCGACTTTTCCGCCGCCGTGCAGGCCGATTACCTGCCCGAGGAGATCGACCTGGTGAAGACGCTCACGGAATATCCGTCGGTCGTGGCCGCCGCGGGCGAGAATTTCGCCCCCTCGGTCATCGGCGCCTATGTCTACGAGCTGGCCAAGCAGTTCAACGGATACTACCATGACCATTCGATCCTCCGCGAAGAGGATGCTGCGACCCGCACGATGCGTCTCCGGCTGGCCGGGCAGGTGGCGCGTGTCATCCGCCGCGGCATGAACCTGCTCGGCATCGACGTCCCGGAGCGGATGTAACCCGTTGCCGGGCTGCGAAAGCTGAGATATGATTTCGAAAAGGGCAGCTCCCCGCGGGAGCTGCCCTTTCAGTATCGTCTGCCGTCCGGGTTTCCCGGCCGCCGCAGGCGTTTCGTGATGACCATGCCCGTCATTGGGCCACGATCCGGTATTTGTAGGTGTTGGTTTTTCCGGGGACGGTCGTGGACTGCTCGACGATCGGTTCAGCCAGTTGTTCGAATTTGTAACCCGCTGCCGGGGTGATCGTCGTGCCGCCGTTGATCTTGTCGAGCCCCATGTCGCCGAAATAGCCGCCTTTCAGCTCGACCGTGCTCGGGTCGGAAGCCGCTGCCGCACCGTCGTCGCCCAGGCGTACGCAGTAGTCGTGCCCTTCGCTGTAAAATTTACCGCCGTTCACGACCGCATGTCCGTCGGCCAGTACGGCCAGCCCGTGGAAATTGTTGCCCGTGCCTGACAGGTCGTAGGTCGAGAAAATACCGTCGTTGATCGTCACCTTGCCGCCCGAGTCGACCGTCACGGCTCCGTGTACGCCCGATACCTCGGCGTAGTTGATGACGGTTTCCGTCCCTTCGCCCAACGTGCGGATGCAATATGCCCACTGGCCGTTTCCGTTGTGTGCCGTCGAGGAGAACTTCCCGTTATTGACAGTCAGCGAGCCACCGTCCTGGTTGGCAACGGCGTAAAAAGCCGCATGGACGGTGCAGTCCCCGAGTACGACCTTGCCGCCGTTGTTCAGGATGCCCGACCCCTGCTGGTTATTGGTCGTTTCGAGCGTCGCGCCCCCGTCGATGGTCAGGTTGGCCCCTGCGTAATTCCGGATCAGGCCGTATTGGCCGGTGATGGTGCCGGGGCCCGAAACCGTGAGATCCGAGTAGTTGTCCAGCTTGTTGGATGAGACCGTTATCTTCGTTCCTTGGCCGAGCGTAAGCACGGTGGGGTAGTTGACCTGCACTGCTTGCGCGGCCGTCAGGTCGAGGTCGGCGGTCACAGCGATCTCGCCGCCGCGCGATGCCAGCGTTGCGGCCAGTTCTTCCGGTGTTGCGACCTCCACCTTGCGGCTCAGCGCCTCGCCGTTCAGGGTCAGCGTACCGATGCACAATTCGCCGACATAGGGCTGTATGTCCCACGTCGACTCGTACATCAACCCGAGCCCGTCGAGGTCTTCGCGCGAATTTGTCCCGCCGACCAGCTCCCCGGAGCAGGTGATGTCGATCGTTCCCTGGTTCACGTCGCCTGCGAAATACGAAGAGGCATAAACATACCCTCCGGTAGCCGGATAGCTCGTCTCCCCGTACAGTATCTGGTTCTTATGCCGGATGGTGACGTTCTTCACCGAGCACTCCTCGATACGGGCGTTTTGCTGCATCGTCCCCGCGAAACCGCCCAGTGCGTAGCCGCCCGTCAGCGTCACGCCGTCGGCCGTGATGTTCTTGTAGAGTGAAACCTCCGCCGATCCCAGTTCCATCAGGCCTATCACGCCGCCGATGCGGTAGGCTGTCTCTTATACACATCTCCGAGCCCAGAGACTCC
>ENA-OYAL01001165-OYAL01001165.1-human-gut-metagenome-genome-assembly--contig:-NODE-1165-length-9562-cov-7.095403_pt1 | contig 9562 bp, 9 predicted proteins | sample MGYA00244516_ERZ652817 | MGnify/ENA primary metagenome ERZ652817 (study PRJEB26926, sample SAMN06164692) | human gut metagenome | biome: ENVO:00009003; feature: ENVO:2100002; material: ENVO:00002003...
TGCTCAGGAGTCTCGTGGGCTCGGAGATGTGTATAAGAGACAGCGTACCAATGGTGTGCTGCGATAGTATTTGTACATTTCACGCACTGCTTCGGGAATTTCAATCCATGCGTCTGTCTGGTTTAATTCCTGTTTGCAAAGTTCTTTGGCAAAAATGGGGTAGAGGTCTTCCGGTTTCAGCGCTTCTTTGGTTTTAGGGTTCAACGGCGGCATGGGTTTGGTCTTCATGTCTGCCTGTATGTTGTACCAGTATTTAGGAATTTCATCCTCTGGTAAGATAAAACGTTTCTGTTTTGTGCTCATAATCTTTCAATTTAATAGTTTTGCGGTCAAAATTAGGTAAAAAAAGTATTCCTTACTAATTTTCAACTGCTTTTTTGTCGGGAACAATAAAAAAAGGGATGTCAGAGTAAAAATGCGAAGTTATTTGTTATTATAGGCAGAGATGTGAATATTTTGATTAAGTTTGTTTTCTGTTAATGCAAGATGATATCGACATGGAACCTTTACACAAACTATTTATCTATCGTAAGAAGTTAGTAAAACCGTACATAGAGCGATTGCTGAAATGGATGGACGGGATAACTTATATGATGTCGGCCTTGTTCATCCTTACATTGGTTTATGAGCATGGATTTCTTATTTCTTTTGAAGAAATGGAGATGATAAACACGCTGTATCATTTTGTCTGGATTGTTTTTCTGGTTGATATTTCCCTGCATCTTTTATTAAATTATTCGGATACCAAGCGGAAGTACCGGGGACTGGCATGGATACTGAGTCTGATGCTTTATCTGACTTTGATTCCGGTTATTTTCCATGAACCGGAGGTGCAAGGGGGAATTCATGATTTCTGGTCTTTTTTCTACAGTCGTTTATATCATGTGGTGCTGCTCACTTTGCTTTCGCTGCTGCAATTGTCTAATGGGATAGTCCGGCTGCTGGGCAGGCGCACCAACCCGTCTTTGATCTTTGCATCCAGTTTTCTCATATTTATTCTGATAGGGGCAGCGTTACTGATGCTTCCGCGTGCCACTTATCATGGCATTTCCTTTATCGATGCTCTGTTTACCGCTACCAGTGCCATTTGTGTCACGGGGTTGGTTTCGGTCGATGTCTCTTCTACATTCACGCCCGAGGGGTTGTTCATCATTATCATGCTGATACAAATCGGCGGTTTGGGAGTCATGACCCTGACCAGTTTCTTTGCCATGTTTTTTATGGGGAATACTTCGCTCTACAATCAGTTGGTGGTCCGTGATATGGTAAGCTCGCAGTCGCTCAGTTCGCTGCTTTCCACCTTATTATATATATTAGGGTTTACCTTGGTGATAGAGGCTGCTGGGATGGGGGTTATTTTTTTAAGTATACATGGCACTATGGGCATGGATATTGAGGAAGAACTGGCTTTTTCTGCTTTCCATTCCATCTCTGCCTTTTGCAATGCCGGATTCTCTACTTTGTATGGAAACTTAGGTAACGAACTGGTACTTCATAATCATAACTTGCTATATATCACTATCTCTTTCCTGGTTATTTTGGGAGGTATAGGTTTCCCGATTCTGGTAAATCTGTATGAAACGGTTTCTTATGAAAGCAAGCGCTTGTATCACCGTTATGTCAAAAAGAATAAGAGGACAATCCGTAAAATACATTTATATAACCTGAATACCCGTATCGTATTGATTATGACGGCTATCTTGCTAGTGACGGGTACTGTGGCCATTGTTGTTTTCGAATGGAATCATGCTTTTGCGGGAATGACGGCTACAGAGAAATGGGTGCAGGGCTTCTTTAACGCAACTTGTCCCCGTACGGCAGGATTTTCAAGTGTGGGCATGACTACTTTCAGTGTGCAGACGTTGCTGCTGATGGTGGTGCTGATGATGATTGGCGGCGGTACGCAGTCTACGGCCGGTGGTGTGAAGGTGAATGTGTTTGCTGTAGTCATGTTGAACTTGCGTGCTATTCTTATAGGTGCCGATAAAGTCAATATTTTCAACAGGGAGTTATCTCATGATTCCATCCGGCGTTCTAATGCCACATTGATTCTTTATCTGCTGATTGTTTTCGCGGGTATCTTCGGTTTAAGCATTCTAGAGCCGCAGGCTTCAGTGATGGCGTTGGTTTTCGAGTGTACTTCGGCACTCAGTACGGTAGGTTCAAGCCTGGATCTGACACCTACTTTGGGAAGTGACAGCAAACTGATTGTCATTGTTCTGATGTTTATCGGACGAGTAGGGGTGCTTACTTTGATATCCAGCCTTATTAAACAGAAAAAAATAACAAAATATAAATATCCGAGTGATAACATCATAATCAACTAGTTATGAAATACATTATTATTGGTTTAGGAAATTACGGCGGAGTGTTGGCCGAAGAGCTTTCCGTATTGGGACATGAGGTGATAGGAGTGGATACAAACGAGCATCGTGTGGATGTGTTGAAGGACAAAATCGCGACTTCTTTTATTATTGATGCTACGGACGAACAATCGCTCAGTGTGCTGCCACTGAAAGATGTGGATGTGGTTATTGTTGCTATCGGCGAGAATTTTGGTGCTTCTGTGCGTGTGGTGGCACTGCTGAAAAAGAAAGGAGTGAAACATATCTATGCCCGTGCGGTAGATGATGTGCATAAGACCGTGCTTGAGGCTTTTAATTTAGATAGTATTCTGACACCGGAGAAAGAAGCGGCACGGAGCTTGGTTCAGTTGTTGGATTTACACGTCAATGTGGAGTCTTTTCAGATTGACGAGGAACATTATGTGATGAAGTTCAAACTTCCTTCTTGTTTTGTAGGCTATAAGGTGAGTGATCTGTCATTAGAAACGGAATTCAATATAAAAATCATTGCATTGATAAAAGGGGAGAAAGTGCTGAACGGTTTGGGTATTTCGATATTGGAGCATCAGGTGGAGAATCATTTTGAGGAAAATTATGAGTTGGAGGAGGAAGATCAGTTGGTCTGCTATGGGCTTTATAAGAATTTTATGGATTTTTGGAAGGCGTTGTAGCAGGAATGCCTTTCAAAGAAAGAATATTTTTTTCTAAGTGAGATTAAACCTTTTCTTTTGGGTTTAGTCTAACTTAATAAATAATTTAGTTTAGTTTTTAGTTTTCTCTGAAGGCCGGCCAATGTGATATTGCCCGGTTTTCGCTTTTTATGGAGGTTTTCTTGTGAGTGTCCGTTACTTTTTGTTACTTTGTCACCTAGAAATCGAGATTTAGATGAAACAGATATATTTTTTATTTGTCGTTTTGCTGGTTGTAATGACCGCTTGCGGAGGTAAGAAAGAGGCTTCCGTTGATGCAGAACAATTGATGTTCCAAATAGACAGTGTGGATCATGTGACAGGTTTGCAGCGTATGCAGGTTTCACGTATTGACCAGCATATTGTCAGTGGCGGAAAAAAATATAATTTGTTTATAGAGCGTGCTCCCAGTGATTCTCTGCCTTCAGTCAAAAGTGACTTGGGAATTTTTGCCGACAATCGTATCATCGTTAGAATTTCCCGTGAAAATGGGAGCCGGGTCTTTGCCAAAACTTTTACCAAGCAAAGTTTCTCTGGATTCGTAAGTGCTGATCATCTCCGTCATTTTATATTGGAGGGCGTGGTATTTGATGAAGAGAAGACCCGTGAGGGAAAAAATATCATATTGGCTGCCAGTGTGAGTTATCCTCAGACAGATTTGTATATTCCTTTCTCCATCACTATTACTCCTGAAGGAAAAATGAGCATATCTAAAAATGAGGATATGGAGGAGCTTCCTCCCATGTTGGGAGACAGCCTTAATTAAATCTAAAATACAGGAATAATTTTTCGCGTCATAATCTTTTTAGGCGGTTAGTTGTTGGTATGGCATTAACTAACTAAAGAATAAATTAGATTATGAGAAAGATTTTATTTTTAATGGCTATGCTGGTATGCTCTCTTCAATTCGCCATGGCTGGCGATGTTGTGACCCGCGATGTGAATAAGCTTCCTGTTGCCGCACGTGAAATGATCGGCAAACATTTCTCCCAGACTAAAGTTGCGTATATCAAGATTGAAAAGGACTTGTTTCAGACCACTTCCTATGATGTAAAATTGGCCGATGGCATTGAATTGGAGTTCAATTCAAAGGGAGAGTGGCTTGAGATAGATTGCAAGAACAAGTCGGTTCCTTCTACTTTTATCCCTCAGGCTATTTCCAAGTATATGAAAGCTAATTATAACGGGCATAAAACGGTGAAGATAGAACGTAACCGCAAGGGATATGAACTGACATTGGAAAATGGATTGGAAGTAGACTTCGATCAGTTTGGAGGATTCTTGAAGTTGAGCGATTAAAAAAGATTTTTTCTGTAATAGGGGAACTATCTCTCCTTATAGTAATGATGCCATAAGAGGGTGTATCAGAAATAAATTGAACTATCTTTTTATTATCAGCGTTGAAAAAGATAGTCGCAACCAATTTTGATTCACCCTCTTATGTATTATAAATACAGTTCTCGGTCTTTGCCCTGTTATTAATCCATCGGCTCGTAATCCTTTGCCAGACCGCCTTCGCTGGTTTCCTTATATAAGGAAGGAAGGTCATGACCGGTCTGTTTCATTACTTCCACCACTTTGTCAAAGGATACACGGTGATTACCGTCTGTAAAGGCAGAATAGATATTGGCATCAAGAGCTCGGGCCGCTGCATAGGCATTTCTTTCGATACAAGGGATTTGTACCAATCCGCATACCGGATCGCAAGTCATTCCCAAGTGATGCTCCAAGCCCATTTCGGCTGCATACTCTATCTGGGCCGGGCTACCTCCGAATAATTGGCTGGCAGCGGCGGATGCCATTGAACAGGCCACTCCTACTTCTGCCTGGCAACCGGCTTCGGCTCCGGAAATGGAGGCGTTGTGTTTTACTATATTTCCTATCAATCCGGCAGTAGCCAGTGCTCTTAAAATCCGCATATCGCTGAAGTCACGGCTTTTTTGCAAGTGATAAAGTACAGCCGGAACCACTCCGCATGATCCGCAAGTAGGGGCTGTGACGATTTTGCCACCTGAGGCGTTTTCTTCACTGACTGCCAGAGCGTATGAGAATACTAACCCGCGGGAACGCAGATTGTCCTTATAACCTTTTGCCTTAATATAGTAAGTGGAGGCTTTTCTGCGCAGATTGAGTGGCCCGGGTAATACGCCTTCTTGATCCAAACCACGCTCAATGGCTTCTCTCATGGTTTTCCATACTTCTGCCAGATAGTCCCAAATGTCTTCGTCTTCACATTGCTGGACGTATTCCCAGTAATTGCGCCCGGTACGTTCACACCAGTAGAGGATTTCACTCATACGGTTCATATCATAGATTTCCGGAGTTGAGCCTTTGTCGTGTCCTTCTTCGGCTAGAGCACCTCCGCCTACACTGAAAACAGTCCATTCATCTGTCACCTTTCCTTTTTCATTCAAAGATTTGAAAGTCATTCCATTGGGATGAAACGGATAGAAGACATGGGCTTTCCAGATAATTTCTGTAGGCGCATGCGGTTGCAATGTATCTAAAATGGCTACATCGGTCATGTGTCCTTTACCGGTAGCGGCGAGGCTTCCATAAAGAGTAACTTGAAAAGCTTTGGCTTCGGGATGTTTTCCTAAGAAGATTTCAGCAGCCTTGCGCGGTCCCATAGTATGACTGCTGGACGGACCGGTGCCGATGCGGTATAGTTCTCGGATAGATTTCATTTCGTTTTATAAGGTTAGTTATTATGAGGAACAAAGGTATAAAATAAAAGGGGGAAAGTAGCAAAAAAGGAAAAGAAAAACTCTCTTGACAAATAGGAAAGTTGTCAGGAGAGTTTGGAAAACCACCGGTAGGATTTGGTGTATTGTCTTTATTCTAATTGTCTTTGTATACCTTTGTCACCGACGACAAAATACTGATTATTTTTAATCAGCATGGCACGTCCGCGCTTTTTTTTCCGGTTTTCTTTATTGTCCACATTTACTCCGATAACCTTGCCGTTATAGAAAGTGGAAATATCTTTGAAAATGGTATGTCCCACAATAATATGTTTTGCCTTATAACGGTCCATAATCATTTCTAGGGAGTCTTTTGCCAGCGGATTGTATTTGCCATCGGTGCGTACTAGTCCGCGATACCAGATGGGACCGCTGTTTCCATACAGGAAGGCTGTGAGTGGAGAAAGCGCTTTGCGTTCTTTTTTCTGTAAAAACAAATTAATGTCTTTTTATATAAAGAACAAGAGGAAGTAATAGTAGTCTTTCAAATTCTCTCTGAGTTTCTTGTAGGCTATTTTCTTTAATGTATGGACTGTTTCTGTAGATATGTTTAGTCTGTCTGCTATTTCTGCGTTTTTTTTCCCTTCCAGAGATAGTTGCATAATGGCTTTCATTTGGTCAGGTAATTTATTTATGGCTTCAGAAACGATACGATAAGTTTCCTCTTCAACGATTGCATCGTGAAAAAAGGAATCCTTTTTCTTTTCGATGACATTTTGAGCGTATTCATATACTACTTTTGAATGCTCCAGTTCGTTGAGTGCTTTATTGCGTACAGCTGTATATAAAAATGCTTTTACCTGATGCAGATAAAAAAAATCTTCTCTTATTTGCCATAGTTTGGCAAATGAATCTTGTACAATATCTGCTGAAGTTTCTTGGTTTTCTGTATATTGATTGGCAAATAAGCATAGAGTTACATAATATTTATTGAAAATATCATGAAACCCTTGCTCATTAAGCTTAATACTTATAGTTGTATGAGAAGTTCCCGCTGCCACCTTTGCTTTTAATTTTCTCTAATTTTAGTGCGAATATAGAGAAAATTAATTAAAAACAGCCTCTTATTCTATTAAAATATTATTTTAAGTCTACTACAGTAATACCTGCCCCACCAAATTGTACGTGTTCGTCTTGATAGTGTGCTACTCCTGGAACACTTCCCAAATAGCTGCGAATCAGGGTGCGCAGTATGCCTGTACCTGTTCCGTGAAGGATACGTACACGGTCTATTCCCAATAGTATGGCATCATCGATAAAATAAGTTACTGCCTGTATCGCTTCATCGCCACGCATACCGCGTACATCAATATCTTGTTTGAAATTTAGTTTCTTTTCATATACCCGATCTTGTGTTTCACTGCTGACGAAGGTACTTTTTACCATTGTTTTCTGGGTGGGCTGTATTGGTGTGCTACGTTCCAGCTTATCCAGTTTTACATTGGTTTTTATCATTCCGAACATAACTATTGCATTTTTGCCATTAATTCCTAGTACTTCTCCGACACTGGATTGACCTTTGATCTTTACAGTGCTACCTACAGTGATAGGCTGTTCTTTGGGTATTGACAGTTGGGAAGATTCCGTTTTGGCTTTATCCTTTTTGTTTTTTTTCCGCTCTTGTTTTTCACGGAGTTTTTCCATTTTCCGGATGATTTCATCTTCCTTGTTCTTTTTCTCGATATCTTCTATCTGATTTTTAAAATCAGTCAGTTCCTGACGTGCCGATTGTGTACGTTCTTTGTCGGCTTGTGCTTCCTTGATGATACGGATGGTATTTTCAATTCGGGCATTTGATTCCTGTATCAATTTTTCCGCATCTTCTTTGGCCTTTCGTAAAATCTCTTTACGACTTTTCTCCAGTTCCTGTAGTTCTTCTTCGTATTTGGCGATGGTTTCTTCCATCTGTTTTTCTCGTTTGCGGATGTTCTGACGCTTGGTTTCCCAATAACGTTTGTCACGTACGATATCTTGTAGATATTTATCAGCATTGATATATTCACTCCCTACAATTTCGGATGCGTCGGCTATTACTTCTTCCGGTAAACCTATTTTCCTAGCTATTTCTACTGCAAATGAACTTCCCGGATTTCCTATTTGTAATTGGAATAAAGCTTGCATTAAATGCCTGTCATATAACATGGCACCATTAACCACTCCTTCGTGATCTTCGGCAAAATGTTTCAAATTTTGATAATGAGTGGTGATAACGCCGAATGTGCCCTTTTCATTGAAACGTTTCAACACAGCTTCAGCTATGGCTCCTCCAATTTGTGGTTCTGTACCTCCGCCGAATTCATCAATGAGGATAAGGCTGCGTTCGTTACAGCTTTTCATCATTGTTTTCATGTTGGTAAGGTGTGAGGAGTAGGTACTCAGATCGTCTTCGATACTTTGTTCGTCACCTATGTCTATAAAGATACTGCCGAATAATCCGGCATGGCTACGTTCATGCATCGGAACCGGCATACCACATTGTAACATATATTGTAGTAATCCCACAGTCTTCAGACAAACGGATTTACCTCCGGCATTCGGTCCGGATATAATTAGAATGCGTTGATTTTTAGTTAGTTCTATATCTAGAGGAACAACCTTTTTATTATGCTTGGCCAGCGAGAGTTGCAATAGTGGGTGTATGGCCATGGTCCAGTCCAAAATCTGTTTGTCTTCCAATGATGGTTTGGTGGCGTTCGTCTGAATGGAAAAATGGGCTTTGGCACGGATGAAATCAATTTCTGCCAAAAACTCGTATGACTGGAGGATGGCGGGGACCTGTGGGCGGATTATGATAGAGAAATCTGTCAGGATACGGATGATTTCCCGGCGTTCTTCTCCTTCCAATTCCCGTATTCTATTGTTTGCTTCCACTACTTCGGCCGGTTCTATGAAAACTGTTTTGCCGGTGGATGATTCATCGTGTACAATTCCCTTGATTTTCCGTTTTAATCCCGGTGCGACAGGGATGACGAGTCTTCCGTCACGCATGGTAGGAGTTACATCTTTATCAACATAACCTTCTGCTTGAGCGTTGCGTAGAATTGCATTCAAACTGCGTGATATGCTTCCGGCTGTCGAGGCCAACTCTCTGCGGATGCGTAATAATTCGGAAGAAGCGTTGTCTTTGATTTTTCCGAATTTGTCTAAGATGTTGTTTATACGCGTAATGAGTTGAGGAAACACGATAATATCTCCTGCCAGTTTTTGTAGGGCAGGGTAGGGGGAGTTTTCTTGTTCTTCGTCATTCGGGGTCAGTGTCAGAAAATGGATGATATCACGAATTGTTTCTAAAGAACGGCGTAAATCAAACAGTTCTTGCTCATCCAAATACATACCTTCTACGCGGATACGTTTTAGTGATGGGCGTACATCAAAAAAATATTGGTCGGGAAAACTGTCTTCCTCTTGTATGATGCGTATGAATTCCATCACCTGTTCCAGCCATTCATTAATATCCTTAAAGGATTCTGAGAAGTTCATTTCATCTACTCTTTCTTGACCTAATGTGCTGAGACATTTCTCTTTTAGTAAATGACGGATGGAATCGAAACCTATTTTCTGTTCGAAATTCTGAGGGTATATCATGATTTATTTCTTTCGTTTATTATTCGTATGCAAAAATACGATTTGAAAATTTTATAGCAAAAAAACTGGTAAACTATTTGCTTATTTAAAATAAAGTCGTACCTTTGCAGCGCTTTCAACGGAAAGTATTTCTGAAAAGGAGTCTTGGAGAGGTGGCAGAGTGGTCGATTGCGGCGGTCTTGAAAACCGTTGTACTGCG
>ENA-OYAL01001181-OYAL01001181.1-human-gut-metagenome-genome-assembly--contig:-NODE-1181-length-9486-cov-4.426890_pt1 | contig 9486 bp, 10 predicted proteins | sample MGYA00244516_ERZ652817 | MGnify/ENA primary metagenome ERZ652817 (study PRJEB26926, sample SAMN06164692) | human gut metagenome | biome: ENVO:00009003; feature: ENVO:2100002; material: ENVO:00002003...
ATTTTATGTTAAGACAGACCAACCAACAACCAATTACCGCCCTTTACCCAAGACTATCCCATGAGGACGAGCTGCAAGGCGAAAGCAATTCCATTTCCAATCAGAAGCGTATCCTTGAAACCTATGCAAAGCAGAACGGCTTTTCCAATCTGCGCTGGTACACGGACGACGGTTATTCTGGTGCGAACTTTCAAAGACCCGGTTTTCAAGCCATGCTTGCGGACATTGAAGCCGGAAAAGTCGGGACAGTTATCGTAAAGGATTATTGTGCGATAATAGGACTAAATCAGAAAGACCTTGAAAACCAAGGCATTCTGGCTTAGTCCCTTCTTTTTTTGACCGAAAACAAAGGACTTTCACAATAATCAAGCAAGCCGGAGGGTGCCGCTGCACACTTCCGGCAGAAGGAGGATATAGTGGGTGCTATCAAAGTCTTCTTGAAGGAAGTTGTGCTTCCAATCGCGCTTGCGTTCTGCCTCGCGTCATTTCTCAAGCCGATCTATATGCCTGACGGCGTATGCGACTACTTCCTAATGTGGATCTGCGTCGGCTTGCCATTCGGCATCCGGAGGATGTGCCTCTGGCTCGTTCCAAGCGGTTACGGCATCTCCGGCTCAGTCGGCATTTTCGCATTGAACTTAATCATAGGCGGTCTCATCGGAGGACTCGCCTTCTTCATCGGGCTGCTGCTCGGTGTCATTCATACCATCCGAGAAATCATCTGAACTACATCGTAAACGAAGAGGGTTTGTTTCTTCTCCAATTTGGAGTAAGAAGCAAACCCTCTTTTTTTGTTGCCCAAAAGCCGGAGTATTTGCTGGCGATGCGGCGAAAGAAAGGAGTTTTTAAGCATGAAACGCATGACAGCCGGTGATCTGCAAGCACTGGAATTGCTGATGCAGACCACACCCGGCTTTGAGCATTTTGACAGCGGCGCGGATGGCATTCTCCCTGAGTGCCGAAGCTGCCGCTTTCATCGCCCCTTCTGGAAATATCAGTCCTGCGTGTTTGCAGAGTGTCCCTACTGCTGCAATCCCGTTTCTACCCTCAAAAACCAAAGTGGCACATCTGCTGCCGGAAAGGAAGTCAATCATGGATAACAAAATCGAAGTCTTCAAGAATGAACAGTTTGGAGAAATCCGAACAGCCCTGATCGAAAACGAGCCGTGGTTTGTGGCGGTAGACGTGTGCAGGGCTTTGGAGATCGGCAATTCGTCACAAGCCATTTCACGGCTGGATGCGGACGAGAAGATGATTACCCTCATTTCAAATGAGGGTAATAAACGAGGCAATCCCAACATGACGGTGGTGAACGAACCTGGACTTTACACGCTTATTCTGAGCAGCCGTAAGCCCGAAGCCAAAGCCTTCAAACGCTGGATCACACATGATGTCATCCCCATGATCCGCAAGACCGGCGGCTACATGACGGACTCCCTTCTGGAACGTATTCAGAAGGAACCAGCGGTCATTGTGGAGTTTGCTCAGGCGTTGATTCTGGAAAAGAATCGCGTAAAGGCTCTTGAGTGTGAGCTGAACACGGCAAAGCCCAAAGCCGATTACTACGACGCCTTCATCAATCCGGATGACTGCACCAATATCCGAACGACGGCGAAGGAACTGAAAATCCCGGAGCGCAAGTTCGTCCAGTTTCTTCTCAGGGAGAAGTACCTGTTCCGATCTCCCTCCGGTCAGCTTCTTCCCTACAACAAGGACAGCAATGCCGGACTGTTTATCGTCCGCGATTTTGTGACGTACTGCTACACCGGTTCTCAGACCTACTTCACGCCGAAGGGCAAGGATGTCATCCGAATGAAGTTCCAGAAAAAGTGCGGCGAAGAGCTGCTTTCCAAGATGGCAAGGTGATTTCTGTGGCAGTCTATCGCGTAAACAAGAATCGTGGCTATACGGTCATGGCGAACTTCCACCTTCGAGACAAGAGCCTGTCACTCAAGGCAGTCGGTCTTCTCTCAAAGATGCTCTCGTTTAATGATGGCTGGAAGTTCTCAACCAAGGGACTTTCTGCAATCTGCAAGGAAGGTCCGGATGCCATTCTCTCCGCGCTCCGTGAGCTTGAAAAGCACGGCTACCTTGTCCGGCACCGGCAGAGAGACGGTAAAGGCAGGATGAGCAACACAATCTTTGAGATATACGAAGAGCCGCAGGAGTCTACACCAGAACGGGAAAAGCCACACACGGAAAATCCATGTGTGGAGAAGCCAGATGTGGATAATCCACGCGGGGATAAGTACGCACAAATAAATACTGATCAAGTAATTACCCAAGAAAGAAATACTCTCTCAAAGAACTATCAATCCATCAATCTTGATGGGATGGACAGGATGGATGAGCGAAGCGAGTATGAAGAGATTATCAAAGAGAATCTTGATTACGACATTCTCTGTCAGGATCCGAAGTTCGATAAAGACCGCTTCCGGGAGATCATGGACATCATGCTGGATGCCGTCTGCTCTACCGCTCCGACCATCCGTATCAATGGCGAGGATATGCCGCAGCAAGTGGTTAAGTCCCGCTTTCTCAAGCTGAATAGCAGCCACATTGAGTACGTTCTGGAAGCAATGAACAAGAACCCGTCAGACATCCGTAATATCCGGGCGTACCTGTTGACCGCTCTGTATAACGCCTCTCTGACGATAGACAATTACTACTCCGCGCTCGTCAATCATGATTTCTACGGGCAGGACAGATCGGCAGGGTCAAAGAAGCCGAAGACCTACGATTATAGCCTTTGTGAAGACACTCTTTAATGAATACCATCGTGAGCAATGCTCGGAAAGGAGGACAGTGTAAATGAAAATCATCTATCGCCGGATTGTGCCGCCTTAGCTTCGGCAGCAGTCCCCATAATCATTCCAACGAAAGGAGGTAAACGTCGCAATGCAGGATGAAGTCAACACCAAAATTGTTGCAATTATGATCAAGGGCGGCAAAATCTCAGCCGAGGTGCTGAAAAAGGCACTGGACAAGTTCGTGCAGGAGATTGAGAAGGCACAGAAGCAGATGCAGCAGCCAAAAACCTATCGCGGCAAGCAGTCCATCAAGCATCTGATGAGCCAGAATGCCGCCATCTCCAACATCGAAGTGACGGATGGCAACATCAAATCCTTTGAGCGGACCGCCAGCAAATACGGTCTGGACTTTGCGCTCAAGAAAGACGTTTCCGTTGAGCCGCCCAGCTATCTTGTCTTCTTCAAGGGACGGGACGTTGATGTGATGACCGCCGCCTTCAAGGAGTTCTCCGCCAAAACGGTCAAGCAGAAGGAACAGCCGTCCATCCGGCACAAGCTGGATCAGGAGAAAGCCCAGAGCAAGGCGCAGCACAAGGAGAAGGTCAAGGTCAAAACCAAGGATCGGGGTGTGGAGCTGTGAACAAACCCGATGTGAAGAAGCTCATTCTTCTGAACCTTCCGTATGTCTTCGCCTTCTACTTTGCAGATAAGATCGCCGCCGTGTTTCGTCTCGCCCCCGGCACAGAGTTCATTGACAAGCTGACAAACGGCTTTGCCGTGTTCGGCTCTGCCTTTGCAAATCCGCTGCCCAGCTTTCATCCCGTCGATCTTCTCATCGGTCTGTCGGCTGGCGTGCTGCTCAAGCTGGCAGTCTACGTCAAGGGCAAAAACCGCAAGAAGTTCCGGCAGGGCGAAGAGTACGGCTCTGCCCGCTGGGGCAAACCGGAGGACATTAAGCCGTACATGGACCCAGAGTTCTCCAACAATGTCATTCTGACGCAGACGGAGTTCCTGACCATGAACAGCCGCCCGAAGCAGCCAAAATATGCCAGAAACAAGAACATCCTCGTCATCGGAGGATCCGGCTCAGGCAAGACGCGCTTTTTCGTGAAGCCGAACCTGATGCAGATGCACAGTTCCTATGTGGTCACTGACCCAAAGGGTACAGTGCTGGTGGAGTGCGGCAAGATGCTCGAAAAGGGCGGCTATGTCATCAAGTCGCTGAACACCATCAATTTCAAAAAATCCATGCACTACAACCCATTCGCGTACATCCGCAGCGAGAAGGACATCCTCAAGCTGGTCAATACGATCATCGTCAACACGAAGGGAGATGGCGATAAGTCCGGCGAAGATTTTTGGGTGAAGGCGGAGAAGCTGTACTATACAGCCCTCATCGGTTACATCTGGTACGAGGCACCTGATCACGAGAAAAACTTTACTACCCTGCTCGAAATGATCAATGCCTCGGAAGCCAGAGAGGACGATGAAACCTTCAAGAATCCCGTGGACAAGATGTTCGACGAGCTGGAAGCCCATGACCCGGATCACTTCGCGGTCAAGCAATACCGCAAATACAAATTGGCGGCGGGAAAAACAGCCAAGTCGATCTTAATTTCCTGCGGTGCAAGGCTTGCGCCCTTCGACATCGCAGAGCTGCGGGAGCTGATGAGCTACGATGAGATGGAGCTGGACACCATCGGAGACCGGAAGACGGCGCTGTTCGTCATCATTTCCGATACCGATGACACCTTCAACTTCATTGTGGCAATCATGTATTCCCAGCTCTTCAACCTTCTCTGCGACAAGGCAGATGACGTTTACAACGGACGGCTTCCCGTCCATGTGCGCTGTCTGCTGGATGAGTTTGCGAACATCGGTCAAATCCCGAAGTTTGATAAGCTCATCGCAACCATCCGAAGCCGGGAAATTTCGGCGTCAATCATCTTGCAGTCCCAGTCTCAGCTCAAGACCATCTACAAGGATGCGGCTGACACCATCACGGGCAACTGTGACTGCACACTTTTCCTCGGCGGCAAGGAGAAATCCACCCTCAAGGAAATCAGCGAGGTGCTGGGCAAGGAGACAATCGACCTTTACAATACCTCGGAAACCCGTTCCAACAACAACTCCTATGGCTTGAATTATCAGAAAACCGGCAAGGAACTGATGTCTCAGGATGAGATCGCCGTCATGGACGGAGCCAAGTGTATTTTGCAGCTTCGAGGCGTGAGACCTTTTCTCAGTAACAAATACGACATTACGAAGCATCCAAAGTACCGGCAGCTCTCCGACTATGACAAGCGGAACGCCTTTGACATCGAGAAATACCGGCAGCACAAGCTGGTGGTCAAGCCCGATGACACATTCGACCTCTATGATATGGGCGAGGTCGATGCAGATTAAAGCCCCGTCGCTGCACTGCGCAGTGGGTAAAGCCTGATGGCTCCCAAAGCAGAACAGCGACGGGGCTTCTTTTTTTATGCCCATTTTCAAAAATACACAACCAATCTTTTTCAAATCAAGGAGGAAAATCTATGGCTTTCATCAATCAAGCTGTCACGGTTCTTCAGACGCTCGTTATCGCCCTCGGCGCAGGTCTCGCAGTGTGGGGTGTTGTCAACCTCATGGAAGGCTACGGCAACGACAACCCCGGCGCCAAGTCTCAGGGCATCAAGCAGCTCATGGCTGGCGGCGGTGTGGTGCTGATCGGCACGACCCTCATCCCCCTGCTCTCCGGTTTGTTCGGCTAATCCACGGCAAGCCCAGCTTAACCGAAGGGTGGTGAAATATTGGGCAGCATTTTAGAAAAGATCGAACAGGCTCTCAAGGATATGCTGATCGGATGGATCGAGAGCAACCTGACCAATATGTTCACCGATGTCAACGAGAAGGTAGGAACGATTGCAGCCGAAGTTGGGCAAACACCGTCCGGCTGGAATGGCGGCGTGTACCAGATGATCCGGGGACTATCCGAAAACGTGATAGTCCCCATCGCTGGTATCATCATCACCTTCGTTTTGTGCTACGAGCTGATTTCCATGATCACCGAGAAAAACAACCTTCACGACATGGACACTTGGATGTTCTTCAAGTGGTTTTTCAAGGCGGCTGTGGCGATCTATCTCGTGACACACACGTTTGACATCGTGATGGCAGTATTCGACATCGGGCAGAACGTGGTTTCCGGTGCAGCCGGAGTCATCCACGGCAACACCAGTATTGATATTGATTCGACGATTGCGCAGATGCGTACCGGCATGGAGAACATGGGCGTCGGAGAACTGCTCGGACTGTCGATAGAAACGCTTCTGATCAGCCTGTGCCTCAAAATTATGGCGATCCTCATTACGGTCATTCTCTACGGGCGCATGATTGAGATTTACTGCACCGTGAGCATTGCGCCTATTCCCATCGCAACCATGAGCAACCGCGAATGGGGCAGCATCGGCACGAACTATCTGAAAGGCTTGTTCGCTCTGGCATTTCAGGGCTTTCTCATCATGGTCTGCGTCGGCATCTATGCGGTGCTGATCAACGGCATGATTATCGCAGACAACATTCATTCGGCTCTGTTCTCTGTGGCAGCGTACACGGTTATTCTGTGCTTCTCGCTGTTCAAGACTGGAAGCCTCGCAAAATCCATTTTCCATGCGCACTAAGGAGGTCGGCAGCATGAAGAAGTACAGCATCATCTACGCCGATCCCCCTTGGGCGTATCGGACTTACTCCAAGAAGGGACAGGGACGGTCGGCGGAAAGCCACTACCCGACAATGTGCATTGAAGACATCAAGGCACTTCCGGTCGGTGAGCTTGCCGCTAAGGACTGCACTCTGTTTCTCTGGATCACGTTCCCGTGCCTCTGTGAAGCACTCGAAGTGCTGACGGCATGGGGCTTTTCTTATAAGACCGTGGCTTTTGTATGGGTGAAGCAAAACCGAAGGAACGACGATCTCTTTACCGGCATGGGCTACTGGACAAGGGCGAATGCCGAAATCTGCATCCTTGCCACGAAGGGACACCCGAAGCGAGTTGACGCCGGTGTGCGTCAGGTCATCCTCAGCCACATCGAAGAGCATTCCAAAAAGCCGGATGAGGCGCGGGAACGCATTGTCCGCCTCATGGGAGACCTTCCCCGCGTAGAGCTATTTGCCCGTCAGTCTCCCGAAGGATGGGATGTTTGGGGCAATGAGGTCGAATGCAGCATTACTCTCGGAAAGGAGGAAACAGTCAATGGCATTTGTTCCGGTCCCGAAGGATCTTAACCGCGTCAAAACGAAGGTCATGTTCAACCTGACCAAGCGGCAGCTCATTTGTTTTTCCATCGCTGCGGCGGTCGGCGTCCCGATCTTCTTTCTGGCGAAGGCGCATCTCGACTTGTCTACGGCGGCAATGCTGATGGTGGTCATCATGCTCCCGTTCATCTTCTTCGCGCTTTACGAGAAGGACGGTCAGCCCGCCGAAAAGTATCTGTACCACATCGTACAGTCCATGTTCATCCGGGACAAGGTGCGTCCCTATCGCACAAACAATCTCTACGCTGAAATTCAGCAGAAAATCAAAGAACAGGAGGAATTGCAGCTTGAACAACAGCACAGTAAAGGCAAAGCCTAAGATGACGGTCAAAAACGGCATCGTTTACGGCGATGCCCTTTCCGCTCAGGAAAAGAAGCGGATCGTCATGCAGAAGAAAAAGGACAGGAAGGCAAAGAAAGTCCGCAAGTCCGCCCAGCAGACCATTCCCTATGTGGAGATGTGCCGCGACGGTATCTGCAAGGTGAACAGCCGCCTCTACACGAAGTCCATCGCCTTTGAGGACATCAACTACCAGCTTGCGCAGAACGAGGACAAAACTGCCATCTTTGAGAACTGGTGCGACTTTCTGAACTACTTCGACAGCTCGATCTTCGTCCAGCTCTCCTTCATCAATCAGAAGGCAAGCCTCAATGAGTTCCGCAAGCGCATCAACATTCCGGCACAGGAGGACGCCTTCAACGACATCCGCTCCGAGTATTCCGGTATGCTGCAAAACCAGCTCACCAAGGGCAACAACGGACTGATCAAGAAGAAGTACATCACCTTCGGCATTGAGGCGGACTCCCTCCGCACGGCAAAGCCGAAGCTCGAACGCATTGAAACCGACATTCTCAACAACTTCAAAACCCTCGGTGTGAAAACCGAGCCGCTGTCCGGCTACGAGCGGCTGAAAGTGCTTCATGATGTGTTCAACATGGACACCAATGAGCCGTTCCGCTTTTCCTTCGATATGGTTGCCCGGACGGGGCTTTCCAGCAAGGACTTCATCGCTCCCACTTCCTTTGACTTCCGTGAAGGCAAGTGCTTCAAGATGGGCAAAACCATCGGTGCGGTGAGCTTCCTGCAAATCCTCGCGCCGGAACTCAATGACCGTATGCTTGCCGACTTCCTTGAGATGGACAGCAACATCACGGTCAATTTTCATATCCGGACGATTGACCAGGCGAAGGCAATCAAGAGCATCAAGTCGAAGATCACCGACCTCGACAAAATGAAGATCGAGGAACAGAAAAAAGCAGTCCGCTCCGGCTACGACATGGACATCATCCCGTCCGATCTCGCCACCTTCGGCGGTGAGGCGAAGCGTCTGTTGCAGGATCTCCAGACCCGCAATGAGAGACTGTTCCTTGTGACCATTCTCATCATGAACACGGCAACCAACCGCCAGAAGCTCGAAAATGCGGTGTTCCAGACCGCCGCCATTGCCCAAAAGTATAACTGTGCGCTCAAGCGTCTTGACTTTCAGCAGGAGGAAGGGCTGATGTCCTCTCTGCCTATCGGCGTCAATCAGGTGGAGATCGAACGCGGACTGACCACTTCCAGCACGGCGGTTTTCGTGCCGTTCACCACGCAGGAGCTTTTTCAGGATGGCGAAGCTCTCTACTACGGGCTGAACGCGCTGTCCAACAACATGATCATGGTAGACCGCAAGCAGCTCAAGAACCCCAACGGGCTGATCTTGGGTACACCCGGTTCCGGTAAGTCCTTCTCCGCAAAGCGTGAAATGACGAACGCCTTCCTCATCACGGAGGATGACATCATCGTCTGCGACCCCGAAGCCGAGTATTTCCCCCTTGTGCAGAAGCTCGGTGGTCAGGTCATCCGCATTTCGCCGGTCAGCACGGATTACATCAATCCGCTGGACATCAACACGAACTACTCCGAAGAGGAAAACCCGCTGACGCTGAAATCCGACTTTATCCTCTCCATGTGTGAGCTGATTGTCGGCGGCAAGGACGGCTTGCAGCCGGTTGAGAAGACTATCATCGACCGCAGCGTCCGCATGGTCTATCAGGAGTTTCTTGCAGATCCCAAGCCGGAGAAAATGCCGATCCTTGAAGACCTCTACAACATTCTGAGAAATCAGAAGGAGCCGGAGGCACAGCGCATCGCAACTGCCCTTGAAATCTATGTTCACGGCTCTCTGAACGTCTTCAATCACAGAACGAATGTGGATGTCAACAACCGCTTCGTCTGCTATGACATCCGCGAACTCGGCAAGCAGCTCAAGAAGCTCGGTATGCTGATTGTGCAGGATCAGGTGTGGAACAGAGTCACCATCAACCGCGCCCAGCATAAGGCAACGCGCTACTACATGGACGAGTTCCATCTGCTCTTGAAGGAGGAACAGACCGCCGCATACAGCGTGGAAATCTGGAAGCGTTTCAGAAAGTGGGGCGGCATTCCCACCGGTATCAC
>ENA-OYAL01001194-OYAL01001194.1-human-gut-metagenome-genome-assembly--contig:-NODE-1194-length-9400-cov-4.309898_pt1 | contig 9400 bp, 10 predicted proteins | sample MGYA00244516_ERZ652817 | MGnify/ENA primary metagenome ERZ652817 (study PRJEB26926, sample SAMN06164692) | human gut metagenome | biome: ENVO:00009003; feature: ENVO:2100002; material: ENVO:00002003...
TACGAGATGCTCAGGAGTCTCGTGGGCTCGGAGATGTGTATAAGAGACAGCACTTTCTCCATCATCTGCCCGATCGCCCCGTCGGCGAGGATCATCGCCGGGTTGCGGTATTTGAACGCGAGGTCGAACGCCTCGGCCACATGGTCGTGCATCTCCTGCACCGAATTGGGCGCCAGTACGATCATGTGGAAATCGCCGTGGCCGCCGCCTTTGCAGGCCTGGAAATAGTCGCCCTGCGAAGGCTGGATCGTACCCAGTCCCGGGCCGCCGCGCTGGCAGTTGATCACCAGGCAGGGCAGTTCCGCCCCCGCCAGGTAGCTCAGCCCCTCGGACATCAGGCTGATGCCAGGGCTCGACGACGAGGTCATCACCCGTTTGCCGGTCGATGCGCCGCCGTAGACCATGTTGATCGACGAGATCTCCGATTCGGCCTGCAGCACGACCATGCCCGTGGTCTCCCACGGCTTGAGTTCCATCAGTGTCTCCATCACTTCCGACTGGGGAGTGATCGGGTACCCGAAATATCCGTCGCAACCGTAGCGAATCGCCGCATGGGCTATCACTTCGTTGCCTTTCATCAGTTTTACCTCTTTCTCTGCCATAGCTACTCGAATTTTTGACGATAAACCGTGATGACGCTATCGGGGCAAATCACCGCACACGAAGCACACCCCGTGCAGGCATCGGGATTTACCATCCGGGATATGGGATAGCCCTTGCTGTTCACCTCTGCCGACAATTCCAGCACGTCGCACGGACACGAAGCCACACAGACCCCGCACCCTTTGCACCGTTCCTTGTCGACAACGATTGTTCCTTTTATTTTAGCCATAAGCCGTAGTATTGTTAAGTTCCTTACAAATATATGAAAAAATACCGGAAATTCTAAACGAATGCAACAAATCTTATCATGAAAAACGGATAAATGAAAGCAGGACGCCCGGAATAACCTGCCCGAACGCACTGCGTACAAAATATTTCCGCCATTTTATTCCGCCTTCGGATCGGAGCCGTATTTATTTTCGCCCGGCACCCCGGGCCGGCACCACCAGTAAAACAAGAAAATAAGATACCCCCCCCTGCAAAATGGCAAGGCCCAGATCGGCATCCGTCAGCCATGCCGCCCCGCCGGGTTTGAGGGAGAAGTGGCTGACGACCCGGCCGGCGATGCTGACGGCCAGATATCCGCCCGCCCACCATCCGCTGCGCCCGCAATCGTGCAGGCGGCGCACCATAACGGCCAGGTAGGGCATCACAAACGGCAGTCCGACAAGGTAAACGACGTAACGCCTGCTTGTGGCGCCGACCGTACAGAGTGAGCTAACACCCAGGATAACGGCCAGCAAAAGGAAGAGCACGAGAAAGAGTCCCAGCACGAAATACCAGAACTCGGGCATCGACGCCCGGCCCCGGAAATCGGCATAATGGCGCAGGCATTTGACAAACCATTTCATCGCAAAGGGTTTTTAAGGGATCACCATGCAAGATAACGATTTTCCGCCGATCCGCAAAACGAAAAGGCTGCCCGAATGGTTCAGGCAGCCTTTTCAGCTTGTTCGAAAACACGCCGGACAGGCGGTTCCCCGAGGGTTGAATGACTTATCGGCCCCCCGAGCGTCGCGGGGCGGTTACTCTTCGAACGAGTGGATCACCACGCCCGAGCGGAGTTTCGGCTCGAACCACGTCGTCTTCGGGGGCATGATGTTGCCCGTGTCGGCGATGTTGATGAGCTGTTGCATCGAAACGGGGTAGAGGGCGAACGCCGCCTTCATCTCGCCGCTGTCGACACGGCGTTTGAGCTCGCCCAGACCGCGGATTCCGCCCACGAAGTCGATCCGCTTCGACGTGCGCAGGTCTTTGATGTCCAGTATTTTATCCAGCACGAGGTTCGACAGCACCGTCACGTCCAGCACACCGATCGGGTCGTTGTCGTCGTATGTCCCGGGCTTGGCCGTCAGACTGTACCAGTGCCCGCCGAGATACATCGAGAAATTATGCAGCCCCGTCGGACGGTACTCCTCCGTGCCCTTGTCCTCGACCGTGAAACTTTCGGCGAGCTTTTCGAGCAACTGCTCCGGCGTCAGACCGTTCAGGTCTTTCACGACACGGTTGTAGTCGATGATCCGAAGCTGCCCCGCGGGGAAAGTCACGGCGAGGAAATAGCAATACTCCTCGTTGCCCGTATGGCCGGGGTTCTTTGCCTGGCACTCCTGTCCCACGCGCGCCGCGGCGGCTGTGCGGTGATGCCCGTCGGCGACATAGAGCGCCGGGATGCCCGCGAAAATCTCCGTGATACGGTCGTTGGTCTTCTTGTCGCGGATAACCCACAACTTATGGCCGAAGCCGTCGGCAGCCGTGAAATCGTATTCCGGGTCGTTGTTCTTCACCACGTCGGCCACGATGGCGTCGATCTCGGCGTTGTCGGGATAGGCGAAGAACACCGGTTCGATATTGGCCTGCTGGTTGCGGACGTGGATCATGCGGTCTTCCTCCTTGTCGGGACGCGTCAGTTCGTGTTTCTTGATCGCCCCCGAGAGGTAATCCTCGTAATGGCAGCACATGGTCAGTCCGTATTGCGTGCGGCCGTCCATCGTCTGCGCATAGATGTAATAATACTCCCCGGGATCCTGTTCGAGCCAGCCCTTCTCACGCCATGCACGGAAATTCTCGACCGCCTTGTCGTAAACCTCCTGCGAATGTTCGTCGGCAATAGGCTCGAAATCTATTTCGGGCTTGATGATGTGCAGCAACGAGCGTTCGGTGGCCTCGGCCTTGGCCTCGGCGGAATTCAACACGTCATAGGGGCGCGACGCCACTTCGGACGCATACTGTTTCGGGGGACGTATCCCGCAAAAAGGTTTGATTTTCACCATATGAATTAATGTATTAAAGCGAAAAAGGCGGGCGCAGCCTTCGCTCCCGCCTTTCACGCGCCGTTATCCGCTATTTGTTCACCTGGAACCGCGTATTGCCGTTCCTGAAAAAATCGACGATTTGGGTGGCTGCGGCCAGACCCGCGTTGATATTGGCCTCGGCGGTCTCGGCCCCCATCTTCTTGGCGGTGGCAAACACCCGCTTGCCGAATTTCTCGTCCAGCTCGGCCTGGTTCCCGGCAGCGATGTCGGTAATGTATTTCAGGTCTTCGCGTTCGGTCAGCGCACGCACGACACCCTGTTCGTCGATCACCTCCTTGCGGGCGGTGTTGACCAGCGTGGCACCCTTGGGCATCGACATCAGCAGTTCGTAACCGATCGAGCCGCGGGTCTGCTCCGTAGCCGGGATGTGCAGCGACAGGAAATCGGCCTGCCTGTACAAATCTTCGAGGGAATCCACCTTCTTCACACCGTCGGCTTCGAACACCGCCGCATCCGTGATGAAGGGGTCGTAGGCGATGACGTTCATGCCCAGCGCCTTGCCCTTGCGCCCCACGAGTTTGCCCACATTGCCGTAGGCGTGGATGCCGAGGGTCTTGCCCTGTATCTCCGAACCCGTACCGGGCGTAAAGCGGTTACGCGACATGAAGACCATCATGGCGAGCGCCAGCTCGGCCACGGCGTTGGAGTTCTGCCCCGGGGTATTCATCACCACGATACCGCGCGCCGTGGCGGCCGCGAGATCCACGTTGTCGTAACCCGCACCGGCACGAACCACGATTTTGAGGTTCTTCGCCGCCCCGATGACTTCGGCCGTCACCTTGTCGCTGCGGACAATGAGCGCATCGACATCGGCCACGGCGGCCAGCAATTGGGCCTTGTCGGTATATTTTTCAAGCAGGGCCAGTTCATAGCCCGCGTCCTCGACGATCCTGCGGATGCCGTCGACAGCCTCCTTGGCAAAAGGCTTTTCGGTCGCAACTAATATTTTCATACCTGTACTTTCAATGAGATGAATAAAATCGATGTCCGTGGCCGCCTTTTTCTTCGGGGTGAACGTAAAGAAATGCGCCATGGCCGTCCGTTATTTCGCGTGTTTGGCGGCGAACTCCCGCATGCACTCTACGAGCACCTCGACGCTCTCCTTCGGAAGTGCGTTGTAGCACGATGCGCGGAAGCCGCCCACCAGGCGGTGGCCCTTGATGCCCACGATACCGCGTCCCTTGGTGAATTCCATGAACTCGGGAGCCAGTTCCTCGTAGCCGTCGGCCATCACGAAGCAGATGTTCATCAGCGAGCGATCCTGCTTGTCGACCGTACCGCGGAACAGCGGGTTGCGGTCGATCTCGTCGTACAGCAGGGCGGCCTTCTCCTTGTTGCGACGGTAGATTTCGGGTACGCCGCCGATCGACTTGAGCCAGCGGAGGGTCTCCATGAGCACGTAGATCGGGAATACGGGAGGCGTGTTGAACATCGAGCTGTTCTCGACATGGGTGCGGAACGCAACCATCGTCGGCAGGTCGCGCACGACACGGTCGAGCATGTCCTCGCGGATGATGGCGAACGCCACGCCGGCCGGGGCGAGGTTCTTCTGCGCACCGCCGTAGATCATGGCGTATTTCGTAACGTCGACCGGGCGGGAAAGGATGTCCGACGACATGTCGGCGATCAGGGGCACGGGCGAAGCGAGGTCTTCGTGGTACTCGGTGCCGTAGATCGTATTGTTGGAGGTGATATGCACATAGTCCAGGTCGGCGGGGATCGCGAAACCCTTGGGGATGTAGGTGAAATTGCGGTCTTCGGACGAAGCGAGCAGCTCGACCTCGCCGTAACGCTTGGCTTCCTTGATGGCCTTCTTGGCCCAGACACCGGTATTCACATAACCGGCCTTCCTGCCCAGGAAGTTGGCGGGCACTTCGTAGAAGAACGTGCTGGCACCGCCGCCGATATAGAAGATCTTGTAGTTGTCGGGGATGTCGAGCATCTCACGGAAGAGCGCGTCGGCCTCGGCCATCACGTTCTCGAAATCCTTCGTCCGGTGCGAAATCGAAAGCAGGGAAAGGCCCGAACCGTTGAAATCTACGATAGCTTTTGCTGCGTTCTGGATGACTTCGTCTGCGAGGATCGAGGGTCCCGCGTTGAAATTGTGCTTTTTCATAATATTCGGATGTGAATTTAGTGTTTCGGACTCCAGCCTGTTAGTTTACTAACACAAATATAGGTAAAATATTCCGGAGAATACAACAGTTGTGCAAAACTTGTTCAAAGAAATTTCACTCGGCGTCCCGAACGCTCGGCATTTTGAATTGTTTTTATTACTTTTGCCCAAACTTAACATCCTCCGCAAATGGTAAAATCCATGACGGGCTTCGGCAAGGGCGAAGCCACGCTGCAAAATAAGAAGATCACGGTCGAAATCCGCTCGCTCAACTCCAAACAGCTCGACCTCGGGCTGCGGCTTCCGGCCGTTTACCGCCAGTCGGAATACGAAATCCGCAATATCATCACCCGCACGGTACAGCGCGGCAAGGTCGATGTCTTCGTGACCGTCGAATCGCAGACCGTGGAGACCCCGGCGCGTATTAATAAAGAGGTATTCGCCGCCTATGCCGGGCAACTGCGCGACGCGGCGCGAAACGCCCAACTCAACTATGCGGGGATCGGATGGGACAGCGCCGCCCTGCAGGCCATCATGCGCCTGCCGGAGGTCGTATCGACCGAAGCGGAGAGCATCTCCGACGAGGAACACGCGGCGCTGGTCGCCGCCACCGAAGCCGCCGTGGCGCAGCTCGACGCGTTCCGCCTGCAGGAAGGCGCGATCCTGATCGCCGACCTGCTGAGCCGCGTGGACAAGATCGAAGGCTACAAACAGGAGGTCGTGCCTTTCGAAAAGGCCCGCACGGAGACGGTCAGGGCCCGCCTGCTGGAAAACCTCGAAAAGCTGCAGGTCGACGTCGACCGCAACCGGCTGGAGCAGGAGATGATCTTCTACCTCGAAAAACTCGACATCACCGAGGAGAAGGTGCGCCTGGCCAACCACTGCAGGTATTTCCGCGAGGTGGCCGCCCAAGAGGAGGGCGCAGGCCGCAAACTGGGCTTCATCGCACAGGAGATGGGCCGCGAAATCAACACGATGGGCTCGAAGGCCAACGAATCGAACATCCAGATACTCGTAGTTAAGATGAAGGACGAGCTGGAGAAGATCAAAGAACAGGTACTGAACATATTATAATGGGCAAGGTTATCATATTCTCCGCCCCGAGCGGTTCCGGGAAGACGACCATCGTACGCGAATTGCTGAAGCGTTTCCCGCAGTTCGAATTTTCGGTATCGGCGACCAGCCGCGCACCCCGAGGCTGCGAGCGCCACGGCTGCGACTACCACTTCATGACGCACGAAGAGTTCATGCGTGCCGTCGCGGAAAACCGTTTCGTGGAGTGGGAAGAGGTCTACCAGGGCACTTGCTACGGCACGCTGCGCTCGGAAGTGGAACGCATCTGGGCCAAGGGCAACATCATCGTCTTCGACGTGGACGTCATCGGGGGTATCAACCTCAAACGCATCTTCGGCGACGACGCCTGCTCGATATTCGTCATGCCGCCCTCGATCGGGGAGCTGCGCCGCAGGCTCGTATGCCGCGGCACGGACACCCCGGAGGTGATAGACCGCCGGGTGGCGAAAGCCGAATTCGAACTGACGAAAGCCCCCGAATTCGACCACATCGTCGTAAACGACTCGCTCGACGAGGCGATCCGCGAAACGACTGCGATCATCGACCAATTCATCGCACGGCAGCCATGAAACGCGTCATGCTCTATTTCGGGTCGTTCAACCCCATCCATAAAGGGCACATCGCCCTGGCGGAATACGCCGTGGAAAAAGGACTGTGCGACGAGCTGGTGCTCGTCGTTTCGCCCCAGAGCCCCTATAAACAGGCCGAAGAGCTGGCCCCCGAGATGGATCGGTTCGAAATGGCCGAGGCGGCCTGCGCGGCGTCGCGCTATCCCGACCGGATAAAACCCTCGGTCGTCGAATTCCTGCTGCCCAAGCCGTCGTATACGATCGACACGCTGCGCTACCTGGCCGAAAACCACGGCGCGGATATGGAGTTCTCGATCCTCATGGGCGCCGACCAGATAGAACGGCTCGACGGCTGGAAAGAGTACGACCGCATCCTCGAATACCCGGTATACGTCTATCCCCGCCGCGGCGAAAGGGTGGACAGGTTCCCCGGCCGCATCACGGTGCTGGAAGACGCCCCGCTGCAGGATTTTTCCGCGACTCAAATCCGCGGGCGCATCGGGCGGGGCGAGGATGTCTCGCAGATGCTCGACAAGGGCGTCGCCGAACATATCCGCCGCAAGGGGCTGTGGAACCCGACGGCCCGCAAATCGGCCCTGACGGCACAGATCGCCGCCGATCCGGAAAACACGGCGCTCTATATGGAACGGGGCAAGCTCCACTACCGCCTCAACGAGTGGGGCGCAGCCCTCAACGACTTCAACCGCGTACTGCAAGCAGACGACAGCCACGCCGAGGCGCGGCAGTATGCGCAGATGGTACGGGAAATACTGGAATTCAGATATAAGGACATATACAACCCCTGACAATGACACGCCTGAAGATTGCCCTCATGGCGGGCGGAGATTCGCCCGAACGGGGGATCGCGCTCCAGAGCGCCGCACAGATCGAAGCGGCGCTCGACCATACGAAATACGACATCACGGTCATCGACCTCCACCACCGCGACTGGCACTACACGGCCCCCGACGGACGCGAGTGGCAGGTCGACAAGAATGATTTTTCGCTCACGGTGGAAGGCGAGCGCAAAGCATTCGACTACGCCCTGATCATCATCCACGGCACGCCCGGCGAGGACGGCAAGCTGCAAGGCTACCTCGACATGATGGGCGTTCCCTATTCGTCGTGCTCGATGACCTCGTCGGTCATCACCTTCGACAAGATCACCACCAAGCGCACCGTAGCGGGACGGGGCATCAACCTCGCCCGCGAGATTTTCCTCTGCAAGGGCGAAACGGCCGACCCGGACAGGGTGGTCGCGGAGTTCGGACTGCCGCTCTTCATCAAGCCCAACGCCAGCGGCAGCTCGTTCGGCGTGACGAAAGTCCATACGCGCGACGAGGTGCTGCCCGCCATCGAGGCGGCCTTCGCCCAAAGCGACGAGGTGCTGATCGAAGAGTGCATCGCGGGCCGTGAAATGGGCTGCGGCATGATGGTGGCCGGAGGCAGGGAATACCTGTTCCCGATCACGGAGATCGTATCGAAAAAGGATTTCTTCGACTACCAGGCCAAATACACCGAAGGCTATTCGGACGAGATAACCCCCGCCGATATCGCCCCGGAAATTGCGGAAGAACTGCACCGCATGACCCGCATCGCTTACAGGGCATGCCGCTGCTCGGGTGTCGTACGCGTCGATTTCATCGTCACGCCCGAGGGCAAACCCTACCTGATCGAAATCAACTCCATCCCCGGCATGAGCGCCGGGAGCATCGTCCCCAAGCAGGCACGGGCCATGGGCATGTCGCTGGGAGAGATGTTCGACCTGATAATCGCCGACACCTGCCGCAAATGATCGAAATCGATGACAAAATCGTGAGCGCAGACCTGCTGCGCGAATGTTTCGCCTGCGACATCGCGCAGTGCAAGGGTATCTGCTGCGTCGAGGGGAATGCCGGGGCGCCGCTCGAAGCGGAGGAGGTCGGCATACTCGAGCGCGAATATGCGGCCTACAAGCCCTATATGACGCCCGAGGGCATCGAGGCCGTCGAGCGGCAGGGCTTCATGGTCATCGACGAAGACGGCGACCTGACTACGCCGCTGGTCGGCGACGCGGAATGCGCCTACACCTACTCGGAGAACGGCATCACGCTCTGCGCCATCGAAAAGGCGTGGCTGGAGGGCAAGACCGCCTTCCGCAAACCGATCTCATGCCACCTCTATCCGATCCGCGTCGTGCGGTTTTCGAACGGCACGGCAGGGCTCAACTACCACCGCTGGTCGGTCTGCGCCCCGGCGCGCGAATGCGGCCGCAGGCTGGGAATCCCGGTCTACAAGGCGTTGCGCGAACCGATCGTGCGCCGTTTCGGCGAGGAATTTTACAAGGCGCTGGAAGCCGCCGAAGAATTTATCCGACAACAATAAAATACACATGAAAAAATACTGCCTCACATGTATGGCCGCCGTTGCGGCACTCTCGGCATCGGCCGCAGCACCGCAGGCCGAACGCAAAACCGATTCGCTGCACATCGCATCCCTCTCGCCCAGGGAGGCTGCGACCATAGACTCCATCGTCGCAATGCGCCTGCGGCTCCAGCCCAAGCAGATCGAGTCGATTTTCGACACCAACGACGTGGTGGCCATCGACACGCTCGATTCGGGCAACGACGCCATACAGGTGGTGCTTTACAGCAACAATACGTGGAAATACGTCCGCAACCGCGAGGTCGCCAAGGACCTGTCTCTTATACACATCTCCGAGCCCACGAGACTCCTGAGCATCTCGT